>BNJU01003551.1_pt1 | contig 38421 bp, 55 predicted proteins | sample 8539281 | NCBI WGS metagenome assembly BNJU01 (sample SAMD00202456, study PRJDB9452) | human saliva metagenome | isolation source: human saliva | place: Japan
AGCATGATGCCCACGGGTAGATGTCGGGCGCGCGTCGGCCTCGGCGGTCGTGGCGATCTCGGGCGCGATGTACGCCACGGTCCAGCATGTTGCCGGTCGAGGGACATCGAGACCTCGGAGGCCGCTCGGGCCAGGCCAAATCGGTGACCTTGGCGGGGCGTCGGTGGGAACGAGGATGTTCTCGGGTTTGATGTCGCGGTGGATGGCGCCGACGCGGTGGGCGGCACGCAGAGCCTCGAGCGTGTCGGTCGTATAGCGCAGCGCCTGGGGGATCGTGAAGGCGCCCTGCGCGCGCAGGAGCTAGCGGTTCGTGCCGTCGATGAGTTCCATGACGAGGAATCCTGGCCCGTCACGATACCTGGTCGAAGACCGAGACGACGCCGGGGTGCACGATGCGCGCGATGAGCGCGCCTCGCGGCAAACGCTCGTGAATGCGGGGAAGTCTGCCAGGTGCGGGTGCATCACTTTGAGGGCGACGGGCCGGTCGAGTCGCTCATCTTGGGCGACGTACCGGTAGCCATGCCGCCGCGGGCCAGCTGCGGTGACCCGGTATCGTTCTGTCGACCAGCAGGCCGATCAACGGATCGGTTTGGTCGAATGTTCTCTCGTCACTCACCTGGTTGATTCTATGGGGTTTTCGTCAAATGGTGGAGGTGCGGGCCTCGGTGCGGCGTTGAGATGAGGTAGTCTTGCCCTATGACCAGTGCTGATATCTCCCTGTTGTCCGCCGACGGGTGTGCCGTCTGCTCGGCATTGAAGAACGCCGGCTCAAGCAGCTGATCGCGATCGCGTCTGATCGAGCGCACGGCGCGCGGAGAGCGCGGGATCGCGCGAGGTCGTCAGGGCGCCGACGGCTGGAGCCCCTGCCGGTCCTTCAGGAACGCTCACGTCCTCGCGGATGACGGCTTCACGCCCGAGAGGCCTGGGTGGCTCCACGCTCCAGGATGAGCTGGGCGGGCGACCGATCGACGCGATGACGTCGGGGCCACCATCGGGTCAACCGCATCGCCTCGACCCTGGCCTTCTGAGCCGCGTTCGGCGCCTAAGCGCGCGGGAGGTGAGGATGAGGCACAGCTCGCGCAGCTTGCCGGGCGGCGCGGTGCGCGGCGTCGAGCGCGCGGCCCTCCTCGACCGGGCGCGCGTTTCTTTCGTGGGCGCCCGGCCGTTGCTGTGAACGATCTGCGTGGCTCGCGCGATCTGCTCCGGCGAGGCGATGGCGACTCCGAGCACTTCGGTGAGAGCCTCGCGTTCGGCGGGAGGAGGCCGCCCAGGTCAGAGCAAGCAGCACGGTGCGCTTGCCCTCGCGCAGGTCGTCTCCCGCCGGCTTGCCGGTTACCTGGGGATCGAGACTCTGAGGTCGTCATCGCGCAGCTGGAGGCCAGGCCCACGGGGTGAGGACCTCCTCGAGGGTGTCGGCGAGCGCGGCTCCGGCCTCGACGCTGGCCGCCCGCAGATCGCGCCCAGAATCGCCGGGTGGACGACCGAAGTGGGCCGACGGAGGGCGACGTCAGTCGCTCGTGCGGGGCATCCGAGCGCTGCGGGTCGAGGGGCGCCTGTTCGGCCGCAATATCCAGGTATTGGCCCAGCGCCACCTCCGCGTGCATGTCGGCGAAGCGTCGCGTGAACGCTTCGGCGCGTTCGTCACCGAGGCTCAGAGCCTGGCGGTCGGCCGCCGCGATCGCGGAGAAGAGGAAGTCGCCGACGAGGTTGCGCCGTGGCGGCCAAAGTCGTCGATGAGCCGATCCAGATTGCCGGGCGTGGTGTCGGCGAGGTCCTGTTGGCGTGGGCATGCGCGGCCGTTCGCGTTGTCGATGATGTCGTCGTGACGAGGGCGCTGGCCTGGTACAGCGCCAACGCGGCGCCCAGGTCGGGATATCCACCTCCTCGAGGGGATGCGTGCCCCTAGGCAATACCCGACGTGCGCCATGAGGGCGCGGAAGCGCTTGCCGCCGACGACGGAGGCGAGCACCGCCTCGGAGAACTCCTCGGAGCGGATGCCGGCGCCGGCGCGTGCGAGCAGACCCGCGAGACTGAGGCCCGATGGCCTCGTCGATGCGGGGACGCAGCGCGGAGAAACTGTCGCTCAGACTCATGTGCCTCTAACGGACCGGGGCGTGGTAGCGCAGCTGCAGGCAGGGAAGACTCACACCTGCGTCAGGAAACGCAGGGGCGAGGCACTGGACTGGCGCTGGTATGCCGATTTGCAATCGGCTCTGTTGTCACATGCCCATCAACGAAAGGGACCCGTGTGAGTGCATCGCGCTTCGGCAAAGGACTCCGCGACGAACGAGGAAACGGAAGTGAAGGCGGGAAGACCACCCGCGCCAAGAAGGCGACGGCGTCTGCCGACGCGGCCTCGGCTCCCGAGGAGAAGTGTCCGCTAAAGCAAGCCCGCTGCCGAAGGCCCCCGCGAAGAAGGCTGCCGCCACGAAGACCAGAAGAAGGCGACCGAGGTCGGCGTCGGTAAAGCCCGCCGCCAGAAGCCGCGCGGGCATAAGAAGAAGGACGCGGAGGCCGTCGAGGGAGGTCGCGGTCGATCTGGAGGTCACCGAAGGGAGGGTGGAGCCTACCGGCGCGGATCTCGCGGATCCCGAACTCGACACTGGCGCTGACGACGAGGACGTGGCTGAGGTCGAGGAGGAGCCGGAGGAGGAAGACTCGAAGGTGAGCGAGGGCGCCGCACTGCGCGAGCGCACGAACACCGGCATCCATGTGAAGGGTGGATTCGTCGTCTCCGATTCCGACGAAACGGACGAGCCTGTCAGCGGGTCACCGTCGCCGGCGCGACCGCCGACCCCGTCAGGACTACCTCAAACAGATCGGTAAGGTCTCCTGCTGAGACGCCGAGCAGGAAGTCGACCTGGCCCGCCGCATCGAGGCCGGCCTGTACGCCGAGTTCAGCTGAAGAACCAGGCCGATGGGATGACCAGCCGCGAGCGCCGCGAGCTCGCACTTCCTCGCCCAGGACGGCCAGCAGGCGAAGAACCACCTGCTCGAGGCTAACCTGCGTCTGGTTGTGTCCCTGGCCAAGCGCTACACCGGGCGCGGCATGCAGTTCCTGGACCTGATCCAGGAGGGTAACCTCGGTCTGATCCGTGCGGTCGAAAAGTTCGACTACACGAAGGGCTACAAGTTCTCCACCTACGCGACGTGGTGGATTCGTCGAGGCAATCACCGCGCGATGGCCGATCAGGCGCGCACGATCCGCATCCCGTGCACATGGTTGAGGTCATCAACAAGCTCGCGCGCGTCAGCGTCAGATGTTGCAGGACCTGGGACGCGAACCTACCCGAGGCTCGCTAGGAAGCTCGACATGACCGCTGAGAAGGTCGTCGAGGTCCAGAAGTACGGGCGCGAGCCCATCTCGCTGCACACGCCCCTGGGCGAGGACGGCGACTCCGAGTTCGGTGATCTTATCGAGGACTCGGAGGCCATCGTGCCCGCCGACGCCGTGTCCTTCACGCTCCTGCAGGAACAGCTCCACCACGTGCTCGACACGCTGTCGGAGCGAGAGGCTGGCGTCGTGTCGATGCGCTTCGGCTCGGCGATGGGCAGCCTAAGACGCTGGACGAGATCGGTAAGGTCTACGGCGTGACGCGCGAGCGCATCCGCCAGATCGAATCTAAGACGATGTCGAAGCTGCGCCACCCTTCGCGTTCGCAGGTGCTGCGCGACTACCTCGACCGACGCGCGCTGGCGTTGCTGACAGCGGCCGTCGGGCGCCCCGTCAACGATGTCTAAAAGCGGTCAGGATCGGGTGCCTCTGTCGCTTTTTGACGGGGCGGGTAGGGGCAGGATGAAGACATGCTTGAGGGTGCAATGATTCTGTCCTGACCGTCGTCCTGGTTCTCGTTGTCGCGGCCGGGTCGTCGACCGTGCTGGCGCTCTCGCGACGCAGCGCGGACGACTGGAAGGGCGTCATCAAGCGTGAGGGGAGGAGATCCGGGAGGACGTGCAAACTCACTCGTTGCCTAAGCGCGCTCCTCCCTCGGACAGATGGGCCCGTCGTGCCCTCGCACCGCCTCCCTGCAGTCCCTCCTGCAGTCCGCCGATTCCTCGAACGCCTACTTCGACGCCGATCGGCTTCCGGGTATCGACCGCCTCGAAAACGTAACTGAGCGCGTCGAGTGACCGCTTCGAGCGCGGCCGCAGCGAAACGGTGAGGCCGCCCGCTCGGACGAGCCCGCGGGGTCGTGACGGTTCTCGCGTTGTCCTAGCGATGCGTCCATGGGATAATGTCCCCACGGACGCATTTGTTCACTTCTTTCAATCGCCGTGGGCGGTCGTCGTCGCCCCGGTGGTCGCCGTACTCATCGGCGTTGCCATCCGCCTCGCTGTCAGCGCCCGGCACCGCCGCAGCGACGACGTGACCGCGCGGCTCGACACCCCGGCGCCCGTGGGCGCCGACACGCCAGAACCAACCGAGTCCGACGAAGACGGGGAGACGAATCACGCGCGAGGTCCCGAGGTCGCCGAGGGAAACCGAGTCGGCCGTCGAGGAACAGCCTGCCGCTTTCCGTCGAACGCCCCGAACCCGTGCGCGGGCGCATGGAGCGTCTGCGCGAGCCTCGCCTCCTCCGGTTCCCTGGGCCGCGCCATCCTGGCGTGCTCAGCCGCGGCCAGCTCCAGCGCGGCCGACTGGGAGGAAATCGAGGAATCCTGCTCATCGCGGATCTTGGCCTGGAGGCCACGGACTCTCTGATGGAGGCGCTCAAGCGCCGCGTCGCCGTCGAGTCCACGACTAACGAGGCGCGCATCCGCGGATCCTGCGCGAGGGCTCCCGGCCCTCGTCGACCCCGACATGGATCGCTCCCTCGAACCTGACCCGCCCGGAGGTGAGACGGTGCCGCGAGGCCCAGCTGTCGTCCCTCATGGTGGGCGTCAACGGCACCGGCAAGACCACGACTGTCGGTAAGCTCGCCCGCATCCTCGTCGCGGAGGACAAGTCCGTCCTCACTGGGCGCCGCCGACACGTTCCGCGCGGCCGCCGCCGACCAGCTGGCCACCTGGGGGCGAGCGCGTGGGCGTTGATGTCGTGCGCTCCGACCGCGAGGCGCCGACCCGGCATCCGTCGCCTTCGAGGCCGTGCGTGAGGGAATCTCGCGCGATGTGGACGTCGTCTCGTCGATACCGCGGGCCGCCTGCAGAACAAGTCGACCCTGATGGACGAGCTCGGCAAGATCAAGCGCGTCATGGAAAAACAGGCGCCCGTCTCCGAGGTCCTCCTCGTCCTGGACGCCACCACCGGCCAGAACGGCATGAAGCAGGCCGAGGTGTTCGCGGAGGCGACCGGGGTGACCGGCATCGTTTTTGACGAAGCTCGACGGCTCCGCCAAGGCGGCATCGTCGTCTCGGTCCAGCGTGCCCTCGGCGTGCCCGTCAAGTTCGTCGGCCTCGGCGAGGAGCGGACGATCTCGCCCCCTTCGACCCGCGGGCTTTGTCGACGCCATCGTGGGCCGGGCCTAGCCTCGCGCTCACGCCCACCTCACCCTCCTCGGCCCCGGTCAGACATACGACCGGGGCCGAGGTGCGCTAACCTGGCCTAGTACTGTCGCCATCTTGGGAGAGAACACGTGTTTGGAAACCTGTCAGATCGCCTGACCCAATCCTTCCGCACCCTGCGCAGCCGCGGGGTCCTGACCGAGTCGGACGTCGATCAGGCGATTTCCGACATCCGTCGCGCCCTCATCGACGCGGACGTTGCGCTCCCCGTCGTTCGCCAGTTCACCACCCAGGTGCGCGAGAAGGCCTACGGCGCGGCGCGCTCGAGGCCCTCAACCCCGGCCAGCAGGTTGTCTCTATCGTCCACGAGGAGCTCGTGGAGATCCTGGGTGGCGCGACGCGCGAGCTCGCCTTCGCCGAGTCCGGTCCCACCGTCTTCATGCTCGCTGGCCTCCAGGGCGCCGGTAAGACGACGCTCGCCGGAAAGCTGGGTAAGTGGCTGCGTGAGGAAGGCAAGACCGTCCTCCTCGTCGCATCCGACCTCCAGCGCCCCAACGCCGTCCAGCAGCTTCAGGTCGTCGGTGAACGCGCCGGCGTGAAGGTGTGGGCACCCGAGCCGGGCAACGGCGTGGGCAACCCGGTCGAGGTCGCGAGAAGCGGCGTCGAGTTCGCCCGCCAGAGCGGCATCAACGTCGTCATCGTCGACACCGCCGGCCGCCTGGGCGTCGACCAGGAGATGATGGACCAGGCGATCGCGATCCGCGACGCGGTGCGCCCCCACGAAATCATGTTCGTCCTGGACGCCATGGTCGGTCAGGACGCGGTCACCACCTCCACGGCCTTCCGTGACGGCGTCGGCTTCACCGGCGTCGTCCTGTCAAAGCTCGATGGCGACGCGCGAGGCGGCGCGGCCCTATCCGTGCGCGGCGTGACCGGCGCGCCTATCCTCTTTGCCTCCACCGGCGAGGGCCTCGACGATTTCGAGCGATTCCACCCGGATCGTATGGCCGGGCGCATCCTCGACATGGGCGACATCCTCACCCTCATCGAGCAGGCCGAGAAGAAGATGGACGCGGAGGAGGCCGAAAAGGTCGCTTCCAAGGCCCTGGCCGGCCAGCTGACCCTCGGCGACTTCCTGAGCCAGCTCCAGCAGATCAAGAAGCTCGGCTCGATGAAGAAGATGCTCGGCATGATCGGGCGCCGCGCAGCTGCGAGACCAGATCGAGAACTTCGACGAGCGTGAGGTCGACCGCGTCGAGGCCATCGTCCGTTCGATGACCCCGCGGAACGCGAGGACGTGTCCATCCTCAACGGCTCCCGCCGCGCGCGCATCGCCCGCGGTTCGGGTACGACCGTCGCCGAGGTGAACCAGCTCGTTCAACGTTTCGAGGCCGCCCGCGAGATGATGGGCCAGATGGGTCAGATGGGCGGGGGAATGCCTGGAATGGGCGCCATGCCCGGACGCGGCGGCAAGGCCAAGCGAAGGCAAATGCCCGCAAGGCTCAGGCCCAGCGCGCCCGCATGAAGAAGAAGCGCGCTCGGGCAATCCCGCCAAGCGCCGCCAGCAGGAGCTCGAGCCATGCTGCCCCCGTCCGAGCGCAGCGCCCCGCAGGGCTCCTCCTTCGGTGCTCCGGCCCCGCCCCGCTCCCGCGTCCGACGATCGACGATCTGCCCGACGACGTCAAGCGCATGCTCGGACAGCTCTGATCCGATGATCCTTACCGGCGTCGGCCTGTGGGCCCAGGACGCGGCCGCTCGCCCGCGGTGGGTGAGCGGCACGTGGTCGCGTCGAGGCGGGACAATTCGCCGCGTGAGCGACGACGAGCGCCCCCGCGCGCGTCACGCGGATTCGTCCTGCCGGGCCTGGTCGACGCCCACTGTCACATCGGCTATTCGCAGGCCGGCGCCGTTGACGCCGACGAGATGGCACGCCAGGCGGCGCTCACGCTCGCCAGCGGCGTGACGCTCGTGCGCGACTGCGGGGTGCCCGTCGACAACTCGGGCGTGCAGCGCTGGTTGGCCCCGCCTGATCCGCTGCGGGCGACACGTCGCCCGCCCCAAGCGCTGCATGCGCGACTTGCCCATCGACGTCCACGACCAGTCGGAGCTGCCTGGGGTCCTGGCATCGCTGGCGGAAGCTCCGACGGGTGGGTCAAGATCGTCGGCGACTGGATCGACCGCTCGGCCGGCGCCGACGCCGATCTCATGCCCCTGTGGGACCCGTCGGTGCTCGTCGACGCCGTCGCAGCCGTTCACGAGGCCGGGGCGCGCATCGCGGTCACGCCTTCTCTCACCAGGGTCATCGACTCTCTCATCGAGGCCGGAGTCGACGACATTGAACACGGCACCGGTATCGATCGCGATCAGGCCAGCGAGATCGCTGCTCGCGGCATCGCGGTGACGCCGACACTGCGCCAAGTCGAGCTCTTCGCCGACTTCGCCGAGCAAGCCGGCTCAATACCCCGGTCTACGCCGCCACCATGCGCGCCATGTTCGAGGCGCGCGACCACTTCCAGATGCTCATCGACGCCGGGTGCTGCTGCTGCGAGGGCACGGATTCGGGCGGCTACCAGCAGCACGGCTCGATCGCGGGCGAGGCTGGCCCTGGATCGAGCTGGGGCGCCAGCGCTCAGCTCATCATCGACGCCACCTGGGTGAGCCAGCGCTACCTGGGTTTCGCCCCGGCCTCGTCGAGGGACGGAGGTGCGACCTCATCGTGCTCGACGAGGATCCGCGCATCGATCCGGTGGCGCCCTCGCGCGTCCCAGCGCCGTGTACGTCGGGGGAGAGCGTGCGTGGGTGCGCCCGCAAGCGCGGCCTCGACGTGATCGATTTACCGCGCCGCTGCGGTGGGCTCGAGGATCTCCCGTGGGAATCCGACCGAAAAGTGTGGCATAATCGCTAGCTTGCACCGGCGGATCGTAGACCCTCTCACTGCGCGCCGCCGTGTCCCGGTCCGATGCGACCCCTGTGTTTCCCCACCTCGGGACGCAAAGGTCCACACCAATCTGAAATGGAGAGACCACTCAAGTGGCAGTTCAATTCGCCTGAAGCGCGTGGGCAAGATCCACGCCGCCCAGTACCGCGTCGTCGTCGTCGATTCCGCAAGAAGCGCGACGGACGCGTCATCGAAGGTCGGCTCTACGAGTCCTCAGCCGAACCGTCGATCATTCGCATCGACTCCGAAGCGCGCCCAGTACTGGCTCGGCGTCGGCGCTCAGCCCTCCGACCAGGTCCGCAACCTGCTGGTCCTGACCGGCGACATCGCCAAGTTCAACGGCAAGGCCGACGCGGTTTCCGCGTCCGGGTCTCCGAGGCCGACAAAGCGGCTCAGGCCGAGCAGGCCATCAAGGACGCCGAGGCCGCCGCCGAAAAGTCCAAGCGCGCTGCATCCGCCAAGAAGGCTGGGAGGAAGGAGGCCGCCGCCGACCGGGCTCGAGGAAGCAGCGCCGAAGAGCCCGCCGGGAGGATGCCTGAGCATGCTCGCCGACGCGTTGGAGCACCTGGTCAGCGGCATCGTCGACCACCGAAGATGTCCGAGGTACGCCTCGCTCGATGCGGCGCGGCCAGCCTCCCGAGGTTCGGGTGAATCCGGAAGACCTGGGACGCGTCGTTGAGCGCGGCGCCGGACGCTCGCGCGCTGCGCACCGTCATGGGTGCTCTTTCGACGCGCAGCGCTCGTCCGCGTTGACGTCGTCGACACGGATCACTGAGTAGACTCGCGGCACGTCGCGAAGGGTCCGGCATTGCCGGACCCGTCAGTTGCTCTTCCGGTAGATCGGCGCACGACAAAGGACACATGCGGCTCACAGCAGCTATCATCGGACCCGCTCACGGTCTGCGCGGCGAGGTCATTCTGGACGTTCTGCGACGACGACGGCGTTGTGGCGCCCGGATGCGCCTGGACTGGAGGGACCTCGCGCGTGCTGACGGTGCGCGCGCGGTGCGGCCACAAGGAACGAGTGCTGGCCTCCTTCGAGAGTGCGAGGCCGCGAGGATGCCGAACAGCTGCGGGGCGCGGCTGCTCGTCGAGGAGCATCCGGAGGAAGACGCCTGGTGTCCCCCACCAACTCAAAGGACGCGCTCCGCACACCCGCTACGACGTCCTCGGCACGGTCAGCGGCCTGGGGCCCAGGCGGCTGGGATCTTCTTCTCGTGGACACTCCCGCCGCAACGGTCATGGTCCCCTTCGTGAGCGCCCTCGTTCCCCACCGTCGACGTGGACGGCGGCGTTGTCGTCATGGATCCGCCCCCGGGCTTTTCGACGACCACGGTGACGACGAAATAACTCGTGCGCTCGACCTCATCTCAATCTTCGGACTACTTTCGCCCCTGAACCTGTCCCTCATGGCGCAGGCCGCGCAGGCTGGCCTCGTGCACGTCGGCGTCCACGATCTGCGCGGGTGGGCAAGCGGACCACCGCAGCGTCGACGACACGCCCTACGGCGGGGGCGCAGAATGGTCATGCGACCCGACGTGTGGTGCGCGGCCCTCGATGGGTGCTCGCGATCGCGCCGGTCCCCGCGACGCGCCGCGAGGGTGGCGAGCAGACCCGACGTATCCTGGCGATACCCTCAGGAACTGCTCACCCAGCCTCGTGAGGATCTTGCCCGGTGCCAGGCCAGATCGTTGTTGCGTGTGGACGCTACGAGGGGATCGACGCGCGCGTCGGGAGGTACTACCGGTCCGCAGGCGTGGAGGTCCTGGAGTTTTCGATCGGTGACTACGTGCTCAGCGGGAGAAGCCGCCACTGGTGCTCACGGAAGCTGTCGCCCGTTTGCTTGATGAGCTTCGCCGGAAACCTCGACTCGCTCGTCGAGGAATCACACTCAGGGGCGGGGCTGTTGGAGTATCCGGTCTCCACCAAGCCCGCTCAGTTTCGTCAGCTCGCAGTTCCCGAGGTGCTCCTCAGCGGTAACCACGCCGCGATTGGGCGCTGGCGTCGCGATCGCCGCCATCGAGAAGACCACCCAGGGTCCGACCCGATCTCGCCCTCGCGCTGCATGCGGCGGACCTTAACGGGCAGGGATCGTCACACTTGCCGCCCGGCATCGCCCTATCCGCGCGGCGAGCCCGCGCAGCACGTGACGATTCGGCAAGCCGAGGCCGCGGACGCGGGACGTCACCGCGCTCGCAGAAGAACCTTTTCCCGACGCGTGCCCGAAAGAGGCTGGGCGCCAGCTATCGCCGCCTACGTGGCGAACGAACTGAGCGCCGGGGCCTTCGCGCGCATGCTCGCCGCGCCGGATCGCTTTCCGCGTCTTCGTCGCGCAGGTCGGTGCGAGCTTGCCGGCTACGTGCTCTCGATCGTCGGTCAGGACGCCCTTCCGCGCGACATGGTGCGACCCGGGCGGGTCGCGAGAGGACAGCGCCTACCCTGTCAGTGCTGATGTCGACCGAGGCCTGGCGGGGAAGCGGCATCGGGGATGCCCTGGTGGAGCGAGCATGCGCCGACAGCGTAAGCCCTCGGCACAGCGCGATCGTTCTGGGAACCAACCGCGCCAACAGGGTGGCTCGGGCGTTCTACAAGCGGCACGGCCGTACGCGCGCCACCCGCAGGTTCAACGTCGGGATCGACAGCGACGATGTTGTGATGGTGCGCGATCTCACCGCCGCAGACGGTTCACCGCTCGCCCGCTGAGGGGTCGGTATGGGACAAATCGTGGGATTGTGCGCGGTCGTCCTGCCGCAGGGGACACCGAGGCGCGCGATCAACCGTCAACTGAGCGGGTTTGGCCCGCCCAACCGACGCGACCTGCGGCAGAGGCGTCAAGGAGAGAGAAATGCAGAAGCTGGACCTGTTGATGCGAGCATCGCTGCGCGATAACATCCCCTCGTTCGAGCTGGCGACACCCTCAAGGTGCACGTCAAGGTTATCGAAGGCAACCGCTCTCGTATCCAGGTCTTCCAGGGTGTCGTGATCGCCGCCGCGGTCACGGCGTGTCCTCGACGTTCACGATCACCAGATGTCCTTCGGCGTCGGCGTCGAGCGGCCTTCCCGGTCCACGCCCCCACGATCGACCACATCGGGGCTCGTCACCGGGCGACGTTCGCCGCGCGAAGCTCACTACCTGCGTGAGCGCCACGGCAAGGCCGCGAGATCAGGAGCACCGTTCCGGCAAGGCCGAGTGAGGCCATCGCCCCGCACCTGGCATTTTTCACGGTGAGGGCCCGACACCGCGCCGGTGTCGGGCCTGCCCCTATCCTTGTGACGATGGGACGTTCTGAAGGAGAAGCCGGACTCGACCGCAGGCGCCGCTCGGACCGACGCATGCGCCGTCGCTGAAGGACCGCGATCGGGCGGAGCTCGTAATCGTCGTAACCCCCGTGCGGCTGCGTGAGATCCTCGCCGATCCTCGTCGTCGCGCTCGTCGTCTCCTCCTCCTTCAGGCCTTCGTCGTCCAGGTCTTTTTGGATCCCCTCTCCGTCCATGCGCAACACGCTCGTCGGAGGACGACCGCATCGCGGTCTCGCGCGTCGACGCGCTGCGCGGCCAACATCCACCGCGGAGACGTCGTCGTTTTCGACGATGCCTCGGCTGGCTCGGCGCCAGCAAGAGACCGCGCCTCCATCGCGCGGAGCGCCTGGGTGAATTCACGGGCTTCGTGCCCGGGGGCGGCGAGCAGACTCTCGTCAAGCGCGTGATCGAGTCGGCGGGGACCGCGTCACGTGTGCGACCCCCAGCGGCAGGTGGTGTCAACGGCGTCGCGCGCGACGATACCTGCCGCCCCGGCGAGGTGCCCTGCGAGACGCACCTGACGTTGTCGTCCCGGAGGGACACCCTGTAGGGTCATGGGGGACAACAGGTCGAATTCCGCGGACTCGCTGCCACATGGGCGCAGGTCAATCCCCACGTGCCGGTGTCCGCGGTCAGTGGGCACGGTGCGGGTCATCATCTCTGGCCGTTGTCGAGGTGGTCGCACCATATCAACTCACCCGGAAGTCTTCGCCGCCCTGTCCTCCTCATCGTGATCGCATCAAAGAGCTGAATGCTCCTGGCCCAGCGGTGGGGGAGTGGTTGCCAGGATGGATGAAGTCGGGCGGGTGCCCTCGCAGGACCGTCGCGGTCGGCGTCGCGCCTCGTCGGCGTGGATGCGCCCGCAGTGCCCGTGGACTCACCGACTCCAGGCGCTCTCTCTCGGCGGCGTGAGCCCTCGTCGGGCCGATTCAATCCTGGGTTCTCGCCTCGTGCGTCGCCTACGCGTCTGCGGCCGAGATCGACCGGTGGGGCATCATGTGTGCGCTACGGCTTGGACGCCGCGCGCTATTACGTATTGCAGCGAAGGACACGCGCGCCGGGGGTAGCTCCTCGACGGCTCCCGACTGGCTGTCCACGGATGGTCTCTGATGCGGCCGACGGCCCGACCATCCTGACTGCGGCGTTTGCCCGATGCACACTCAGGTCGAGGCCGACGCCTGCGCCTGCGCGGTCGTCGCGGCGGCGTCGGTGCGGCTGAGGTTGCCGGGGACCGCCTCGATGCGCGAGGCCGAGGACCCCGGCTACGCTGGGCATCGAACAAGGGCTGGCTCGCTGCCCGCGGGCCATCGCTCGGCTCGGCGTCAGCGACTTCCACCGAGCACGTGGAGGGATGCCGCAGGCTCTCGGACAAAGTAGGGCACGCCGGGTGGCGCGCGCGTGAGCGGCATGCTCGGCGTTGGTCTGTGAACGAAGAGATTGAAAGCTACGAGAACAAGCTGGAGCTAGAGCTATTCAAGAATATCGCGATGTCATAGGCTTGTTCAAGTATGTCGTGAGACAGAGAGCGATTTCTACCTCTGCAATCACGTTGACGTCAGGCCCGCCCCGTGGGAGGCGATGTCTTCTTCGAGCTGACGCTCGTCCGACGCGTGCGTGGGGATCATCTACCGCTCTTCTCGCTTCGTGCGCTCGGTCCGCGTCGTCACCACGAAAGACGTCGACGTCGAAGAGCTGTCCAAGGCTGAGCTGGACATCCCCCTACGTGCGCGCTCGCAGGCGCATGAGCGCGTATTCACAGCACCGCGCATGCCGTCGCCTGTCCACAGGCGGCGGTTTTCACGTGAGTGTAGCCATCGCGGCGAGCATCGTGGTGGTGGAGGTGAACCGACGCGACACGCTCAACACGTCCCGATCGACGCGCGCTCGGGACTAGCGCGGAGAACACCGCGTGCCTCGTCGTCGAAGAGGAGGGGCTTCGCGTTATCGAGCGCAACTGGCGAGACGGGCGCCGCGAGAAATCGACATCATCGCATGCGACCACGGACTGTGCGATCCTCGCACCGTCGTGGTGGAGGTGCGCACCAGGGTGGGACGTCGACACCGAGGCGCTCTGGCGTCGATTGACGAACGCAGGTCACGCAACTGAAAGCTGACCGGAGCGTGGTGCCCGTGCTGGGGCCTGTCGGGTCACGAGTGCGCATTGACGTCGTGGCGATCGCCTCGATGCGGCAGCTGCGGCTATTCCCCAGCCACGGGTGCCGGGACGTGGATCTTCGCGATCTCGAGGCGCGCGTCGCGTGGTTGCGGGCGTGCAGGACGAACGCTCGGACTGGCCCGCACGTACTGATGAGTATCGTCGCATCGAAGGACACCTGGTCGACGTCGAAACATACGCGGGATCGGGGCGCGTGGCCTTCACGCTTACTGGACTCCTCGGCACCTCCGTTCGGGGAGGCAGCGCGATCGAGTCCGCGCCGCCTTTCGCGAGTCATGCGGGCTGGATGTTCTTGACCAGCGCATCACCGTCAGCCTGTCGCCGGCAGAGTCCCCAAGTCAGGGTCCGCCTTCGACCTCGCGTCGCCGCGTCGAGTCGCGCTGACAACCGGCAGTACCTCTGGCCTTCGAAGACACCGTGATCATACGGGAGACTGGCTCTCGATGGCGACGCATTCACCGGTGCGCGGGTCCTCTCCCGCGGTGCTCGCGGCGCGCTCGCGCGGGTGCGCCGCGTGATCGTCCGACCGCGTGCGCGCGTGAGGCATCCCTCGTATCTGGGATTGAGGCCGTTCCCTTTGACACCTTGCGGATCTTATCGCGTGGGCCGGGGGAGAGGCGGTGAGCACCGTTCCACGGTCGCCTCGACATCGACAGTCGGACGGGAGCCCGCGCACGGGAGCACGCGGTCGACATGTCCGACGTGAGAGGTCAGCCGAGGCGGTGGCGGCAATGGAAGTGGCGGCGGCGGAGACCACGTTTGCACCTCCTCGGTGAGCCGGGGTCAGGAAAGACAATGCTGGCATCGCGACTGCCGACAATCCGCAGACCTGGATCCGGACACTGCCCTCGTGACGACGTCCCTGCACTCGGTGGCGAGCTTTGGTTCCCGCGGACTCCGGCTTCACTCGTCCGCCCCTGACAAGCCCCATCACAGCGTCACCATGCCGGCGTTGATCGGCGGTGGGTCGAGTCGCTCGCGGTGCCGCCTCTCCGCCCACAGAGTAGTTCTCTTCCTCGACGAAGCGACGGAGTTTGCTCCTCGGTGTCGACTCCTTGCAGGGAGCCGCTTGAGTCGGGGCGCATCCACCTGCATCGATCAGGGGTCAGGCGACTCTATCCGGCGACATTCCAACTCGTCATGGCCTCGAACTCCCGTGCCCGTGCGGGGTGGGAGGGCAGACGCGGGTGCCTTCCTCCTCAGCAGGCGCCGCTACTCTCCCCGACTGTCCGGACCGCTAGCTGACCGGATGGACATCAGGATCGACGCCCACCCCAGCCGCGCCGACATGGCCAGCGGGGCGGCGCAGGGAATTCGGCGTCGATGCGCAACGCGTCTGCGAAGCCCGCGAGCGCGCGCTATCGACTGCGCGCGACGCACCCGTGGCGTGACCATGCGCAGCTTCCCGGCGCGTGGATCCGCAGGTGTTCGGGCATCGCACCGCGACCTGGTCGAGCAGATCGATCGTCTCGTCGAGGCGGGCCGTGCCTCGATGCGGCGCTCGGTCGAATCGCTCCGCCTGGCCTCGGACGCTACAGCCGACCTGGAGGCACGAGAGCGTGACCTGGACCACATTGTTGCTGCTGAGCGGTTACGGATGGAGTGATCACCGTGAATGACCAAGATGTTCGCGACGCCGCGCGGTGGTCGGCGGTCGCGGAGCCTGCAGACCGGGCGGCGCAGATCCCGCGCACGAAGCTCGGAGACTGCCAGGCGCGCCAGTGGCTGCTGGGACGATAGCTGCAACGGTCCCCGACGTGCTTGCGAGCACCCCGAGATCGACTGGCGGCGACGGTGGAACGGTGGCGGGAGCGAGCGCTGGCGGTCGACATTGAGCGCAGTGGGAGCGCGCAAAGCGAGCGGAGGTGGCTTCATCACGCCGTCTGATGCGCAGTGGCCGCGCAGCTCGGTGCCTGGGCGAGGAGGAACCGGTGGACTGTGGTTTCCTCGGGCGCGCTCTCAGAAGAACCCGAGGCCGACCGGCACGTCTCGATCGTGGGGGCGCGCGCGTCAGCAGGATCAGGGGCGTTGCGCGCAACATGGCTCGCTACCTGGCTCGCGCGCGGCTACACCGTCGTTTCCGGGGAGCGATCGGATCGACATCGAGGCACACGGGGAGCAATGACTGCCGGCGGTCGAACAATCTGCGTGCTCGCCGGTGGAGTGTCAACCCCTCTCCGGCCTGTCACGGGCGGACTTCCGTGACGTGCTGGCAGCAGGGGGTGCTCTCGTGCGGAGTCGCTCCCGCGCCAGGCCGGCTAAGTGGCGATTCCCGACGCGCAACAGGGTGATCGCGCGTGAGGCCTCGCGCCACCGTCGTCTGTCGAGGCCGGGGCCCGCTCGGGCGCCTGGCGACCGCGCGGTGGGCGATGGAGATGCAGGGCGACAGCTCGGTGCCGTGCGGAGCGGTTGATGCGCCCATGTGCGGTGAGGTGCCTCGAGCTCGCTCGCAACGGTGCGACGATCATCACGCGACGGACGAGACGCTGGCGGAACTCGCCCGGACCCATCGGGGCCGACGAGTCGCCGCTGTTCGGCATGCCGTGGAGGAGATCGCGGGCGATGCCCTGCGCGCCCGTCCCTCGATCGCGTATGGGAGGCTGCCGCTCCTCCGCCGACGTCACCTCCATATGCATTGCCGCCGGCCTTGGTCGCGATGAAGTCAACCAGGCGCTCCTCGAGCTGTCACGCGCGCGGGGATGGTCACGGGCTCGACGCGCGGATGGTCGCGAGCACGCATCGGGAAGCTGGGCGCACGTGACCGACGAGAGCTCGCGCGGATCCTCGCGCGGGGACGCGCTGTGCGCGAAAGCGCCTGACGGGCGTGGAGGAGGCACGCGTGAGTCATGCTCGCCCGAGGGTCGTGCCGATGCGACATGCGCGCGGACGCCGTGGGATGGCGACATGGAAGCGAGCGTGGGCGATCGAGTGGGGCGAGTACCTGAGGCACGGGCGAGGCATGAGCGATCACACGATCGAGGCGTATCTGGGGACCTTCGCTCTCTCAGCTTCGCGGGGTTGGCGTGGGATGCCTCGGCGGCCGAGCTGGCGCAGACGCTCACGCAACGACGCATCCGATCCTGGCGCCGACACGCTCGCCGCGGTGCGCGATCGACGATCGCTCGCCACACCGCGGCGGTGCGCCGCTTTTACGGCGTGGGCGACACGCGAGGAATCCGCTCACGGCCCGGCTGCGTTACTCACGAGCCCGCGCGCCGACCAGCGCCTCCCGGCTCCGCGATGAGGCGGAGGCTCGTGCTGCTCAACCACGCGCGCGACGAAGGCGCGCGAGGCACGTCCAGCTGCGTAACTGGGCGATCCTTGAGCTCATCTGCGCGTGCCGGACTGCGCGTCTCAAGACGCATCGCGGACTCGACATCTCTCCCTGAACCGTGAGGCGCTCACCGTGCGTCACGGTAAAGAAACAAGGAACGCGTGGTTCCCTACGGCCCACCGGCAGCCGATGCTCTCGATCACTGGCTGGTGCGCGGGCGTGCGCTTCTCGCGCGCGAAGGCAGCGGGGACGCGCTATTTCTCGGGGACCGCGGCGGTCGCATCGACCCCAGGATCGTTCGGTCGATGGTGCACGCGGCGGCGGCGCGGGCGTCCACGACGTCGCGCCGCACAGGGTTGCGACACTCGGCGGCCACGCACCTCCTGCACCGGGCGGAGCCGACCTGCGCGCCGTCAAGAGATGCTCGGTCACCCTCGCTGGCCACGACGCGGCGCTACACCCACGTCGATACCATCGCCCTTCAGGCGCGATCTATCAACGCGCCCATCCGAGGGCGTGATGATCCTGAAGGTCCCTGCCGCTCGTCGCCGTCCCAGGGAAGCAGGCGAGGCGGACCAACGGTGAGGCGCAGTTGACGTAGGCGGTCGGCCGGTCTTGGCTCCCCAGTGGGCGTCGTCGAGTCCTGGGATACCGTCCCGATCTCTTCTCCTTCTCGACGAGTCTCTCCGGCTGTGACGCGCGGGTCGATCGGCAGGTACGCTCGACCATATCGAGCGGTCGCCCACCGTGTGTCGAATCGATACGACTCCGCGCCGCCGACGCGGCCCGCAAAACTTACTGTTCCCTGCGCGCAGGCGTAGACCGACGTCCCGGCCCGTATGCGAGCGTGACTCGCGCCTGCCGGGAAGCCAATCGTGGGCAGGCGGGGGCACAAGACTGACACGACCGGCACAGGGTCCCCGGTGGGCCACTGCCGCGTCAGGGCGCTTGGCAGCGCTCGGCGACGGCGCCGACGCCAGGGCCACGCACGCGAGGGCGACACCAGAATCCGGTGACGACGGGAGGAGAGAGAAGGGCCATAGCCCCACGATGCCCGCCAGAGCTCTCGTCGCCGCCACAGGCCCGCGACCGCCTGGGATACAGATGCGCGCTCGCTTCCTGCTGGACCCGGGATTGCAGCCTCGGCCCTGAGCCTCTCACGTCCCGCTGTGGCTGACACGGGAAGGCCGTGCGGTACGATTACCAGGCGCTTGCCTGTGCGAAGTGACTTTCGCGCGTGCCGGTCTCGCGCGGAGAGCTTCCGGAAGGCGAGGCGCGGCAGCTTCGGTCCCCTCGGGGATGGTTGCCGGTCATGGCGACCAGGGTGCGCCTCGCGCACAGACAACCGATAACGAAACCACCGATCACTCGCGACTTGCGGGGAAAGGACGAGCCATGGCAGTCGTTACCATGCGTCAGCTCCTCGAGTCCGGTGTCCACTTCGGTCACCAGACTCGCCGTTGTGAACACGAGATGAAGCGCGTCATCCTCACCGAGCGCAACGGCATCTACATCGATTGACCTGCAGCAGACCATCGCCGACATCGACATCGCCTTCGATTTCGTTACAGCAGACCGTTGCCCGGCGGCACCCCTGCTGTTCGTCGGCACCAAGAAGCCAGGCCCAGGAAGCGGTTGCCGAACAGGCTCAGCGCGTCGGCATGCCCTACGTGAACCACCGTTGGCTCGGCGGCATGCTCACCAACTTCTCGACCGTTGCTGCGCGTCTGCAGCGCCTGAAGGAACTCGAGCAGATCGACTTCGACGACGTGGCCGCCTCGGGCACACCAGAAGGAACTGCTCGTGATGCGCGCGAGAAGGACAAGCTCGCCCGCACCCTCGGCGGTATCCGCGACATGACGAAGTTCCCTCCGCCGTGTGGATCGTTGACCCCAAGAAGGAGCACCTCGCGGTTTCCGGGCACGTAGCTGCGCATCCCGATCGTCGCCATCCTCGACACGAACGCCGATCCGGACGAGGTCGACTACCGTATCCTCGGCAACGACGACGCGATCCGCGCTGTTGCCCTGCTGACCCGCGTGGTCGCAGACGCCGTCGCCGAGGGCTCATCGCCCGCTCCGACGTGCGTAAAGGGCAGGGCGAGGAGACCGACGCGGAGCCTCTGGCCGAGTGGAGCGCAGAGCTCCTCGAGGGCGAGGCCAAGGCCGACGAGGCTGCTGCCGCCGACGAGGCCGCCCCCAAGCAGGACTGAGACGTTTTTACTGAGAGGAATCATCCGATGGCGAATTTCACCGCTGCCGATGTGAAGGCGCTGCGTGAGCAGACCGGCGCTCGGCATGATGGATGAAGAAGGCCTGACCGAGGGCCGACGGCGACGCCGAGAAGGCGCTGGAGATCATCCGTCTGAAGGGCCTGAAGTCCCTGTCCAAGCGCGAGGGTCGCCAGGCGGCCGCCAGCCTGCTCGCGGCCACGACCGACGGCACCGTCGGCGTGCTCGTCGAGTCAACTCCGAGACGGACTTCGTGGCCAAGAACCAGAAGTTCATCGACTTCGCGAACGAGGTCCTGGACGTCGCCGTGACGTCCGCGGCCGCCGACCTGGACACCTGCTCGCCGCCCCCATGGGCGAGGGCACCGTGAAGGACCGCTTGGACGCTTCGCCGCGATCATCGGTGAGAAGCTGCAGATCGGCCGTATCGTGCGCGTCGAGGGCGAGAACGTCGATCTACCTGCACGCAGACGAACTCGACCTGCCCCGCAGGTGGGCGTTTCGTCGTCACCGATGCGGCTAAGCCGGCGGTCGCTCACGACATCGCGATGCGTTGCCGCCTACATGCTGCCTACCTGGATCGCGACGCGGTGTCCCGCCGACGTGCTTGGCAGGGAGCGCGCGACCCTCGAGAAGATCACCCTCGAGGAGGGCAAGCCCGCCAACATCGTCCCAAGATCGTTGAGGGTCGCCTCAACGCGTTCTACAGGACAACTGCCTCGTCGATCGGGGCCTTTGCCGTGACCCTCGAGTCCGTGGCTCAGGTCTGAAGGAGGCCGGTGCGCATCGTGACCCAGTTCGTGCGCGTCCACGTTGGCGCCTGATCGAGCTCAGTCGTCGTCTGGCGACAGTTGAGCAGTCGCGCCTCACGGCGGTAGCGCTCCCTGCTCGAGTAGTATGGTCACTGACCGCTTTCGCCCTGCCGGGCCGTCACTCAAGGAGATAGCGTCATGTCGACCCTCACCGCCGCGTTTGCTCAAACTATCTGGAGAGGCATTCGGAGGTGCGAAACGATTGGCCTGGATCCATCGGTTGTGCGCGATATCGCCGAGCAGGTGGCGCGCGCGGTTCGCGAAAGGAGTACAGGTCATCATCGTCGTCGGCGGTGGTAACTTCTTCCGCAGCGCGCAGCTCGCCGAGAAGGTCTTGAGCGCTCGCGTGCTGACTCACATGGGGATGCTCGGAACGGTCATGACGCCCTCGCGCTGCAGGACTTTCGTTGCTCAGGCGGGCGTTCCCGCTCGCGTCACGGACTGCGATCGACGATGGCTCAGGTTGCCGAGCTGTACCCAGCGCTTCGCGCGATTCGACACCTGGAGAAGGGCGGGTCGTCGTCTTCGGAGCGGGCGCGGGTTTTGCCCTACTCCTCGACGGACACGGTCTCGGCCCAGCGCGCGCTGAGATCCACTGCGATGGGCTCCTCGTCGCGAAGAACGCGTGGATGGCGTCGTACGACGACGACCGAACCGTAATCCGGACGCGCGGCGATTCGATACCCTCACCTACTCGGAGGCGCTGCGGCGGGACCTCGAAGGTGATCGACGGCTCCGCGTTGGCGCTGTGCCGCGACAACGGGCTGACGACTGCATCTTCGGTATGGGGGCGAGGGTGCGGTCACCCGCGCGCTCGTGGGCGACGAAATCGGTACGCCAGTGACGGCGTGATATAACCTTTTGAGACCACCCACGTTAAGGAGCACACAGTGATCGACGATATTCTCCTCGAGGCAGAGGACAAGATGGATAAGGCTGTCGACTCGGCGAGCCACGAGTTTGCCAACATCCGGACCGGACGCGCGACCCTTCCATGTTCTGACCAGCTCATGGTTGACTACTACAGCGCGCCGACGCCGATGCAGCAGCTGGCGAGCTTCCGATCCCGGAGGCGCGCACCGTCCTGATCTCCTTCGATCGCACGGCGACCCAGGAGATCATCCGCACGCTGCGCGAATCGGACCTGGGCGTCAACCGACCGACGACGGCAACGTCGTGCGCGTGGTGCTGCCTGCCCCGACCGAGGAGCGCCGTAAGGAGTACGTCAAGCAGGCCAAGAGCAAGGCCGAAGACGGGCGCGTCTCCGTGCGCGGCGTGCGCAGGAAGGCCATGACCAGCTGGACCGCCTCAAGAAGGACGGGGAGGTATCGGAGGACGACGCCGCGCGCGCGGAGAAGTCTCTCGACGCGATGACGAAGGCTCACACCGAGAAGATTGACAAGATGCTCGCCACGAAGGAAAGCGAACTGCTGACGATCTGAGTGGCCTCACCCGGATCAATCGTTTCTCGCCCGCGTCTTTTCCCCGGGGCCCACTCGCGTGCACCAGCCGACGAGTGGGGCGACGGAAGGCGAGGGCGCAACCTCCCGCAGGCGGTCACGACGGCCATCGTCCCTCATCGTCGCGGTTGCCGTTCCGCTGTTCACCTCGCTGCCCGCCTTCGTCGGGGTCATCGGCTTCGTGTGCCTGATCGGCATCTGGGAACTGGCGGGAGCCTTTGCGCGCATGGGCGTCACCCTCGCGGTGACGCCGCTGTACGTCGGCGCCATCGGCATGGTGACATGCGCCCCTGGTGGTTGGGCAGCGAGGGCATGCTCTTCGCCCTGCACATCACCGGTCTTCGTGTGCTGCCGCCTGGCGCCTCCTTGACCGCAGGCAGGAATCACGGATGAGCGACGTCGTCTCCTCGGCATTCACCGCCTCTGCACGTGCCCTTCCCTGGCCTCGTTCGTCGTGTTGATGCTGGCCGCCTGGCGCTCGCCGTGGGTGTTCGTCGTCTTTGAGCTGATGGTCATCGCCAACGACACGGGTGGGTGGGCGCTCGGTGTCCTCTTCGGCAAGCACCCGATGGCTCCGGCTCTGTCGCCGAAGAAGTCGTGGGAGGGCTTCGCCGGATCCGCGCTCACCTCGACCGCCGTGGGCGTCGTCGGCCTCTGGCTTCTCGGCGCTTCCTGGTGGTGGGGAGTCGTCGCGGAGTCGCCATTGCTTTCGTTGGCACGATGGGCGACCCTCACCGAGTCGCTGATCAAACGCGAGGCTGACCTGAAAGACTATGTCGCAGATCCTTCCCGGTCACGGCGGCGTCCTCGACCGGGTCGATGCGCTGCTCATGCGAGCGCGCCGGTGGCCTACTTTCATCTTCGCGTGGGCGCTGCCGGGTATTTCGTGGGAGTCGAGCCATTGATCCAGTCCACGAAGAAACCGTCGTGACGGCGGACGTTGCGACCCGCGAGTCTCCCTCGCGGGGAGCCGGCGCTGCGGGAGGTTCGCCCCACCGACCAACCCCGGAGGGCTGCCACTCATAGGACGCATAGCCGGTGCTGTCCTTACGGCCAAGCGCCGCGGCAAAGCACCATCTCACCTGGCTGGCCTGACGGCGCCGCGCGCAAGCAGGTCGTGAAGGACCTCGGCTTTCCCGGCCTTTCGAGCCGATCAGCTCTCCCGCCACTACTTTTTCTCATTTCGAGGCCGATCCGGCGCGGATGAGCGACATTCCAGCCGGGATGCGCGAGGCTGTGGCCGAGGCGCTCCTGCCCGAACCTGAGTGACGAAGGTCGTCTCTGCTCGAGGCGGACGGAGGGCGCACGATCAAAGGACCTGTGGCGACTCTACGACGGAGCTCAGGTCGAGTCGGTGCTCATGCGCTACCCCAGCGTACGACTCTGTGCGTTTTCCCAGGCCGGCTGCGGCATGGCCTGTCGCTTTCTGTGCGACGGAGCAGATGGGTCTGACTCGCAACCTCTCGACGGCTGAGATCGTGGATCAGGTGCGTGCGCGCAGGCGTCGTGCCGCGACGGGGCGTTATGGAGGGCCCACGACCCCGTCCAACGTGGTCTTTATGGGATGGGGGAGCCGCTGGCCAACCACAAGACGGTATGTCGCTGCGCTGCATCGGTTGATCGATCCTGCGCCCGAGGGCTTTCGCATGAGCGCACGCAACATCACGGTGTCGACCGTCGGACTGGTTCCCGCGATCGATAGCTCGCCAGCGAGGAATGCCGGTGACGCTCGCCGTGTCGTTGCATGCGCCCGATGATGACCTCAGGGACGACCTGATTCCGATCAATTCGCGTTGGAAGGTCGGCGAGCCTCGATGCCGCTCGCGGTTACTTTGGCAACGGGGCGCTGAGTCTCGATCGAGTACGCGTTGATCGAGGACATGAACGATCAGGAGTGCGCGCTCAGCTGCTGGCGGACGAGCTCAATAGACGCGGGCACGGTGGCGTACGTCAACTGATTCCTTTGAACCCGACCCCTGGCTCGATTTGGACGGCAGTCGACGCGCGCGCCCAGGATGCGTTCGTCGTCGCGGCTGCGTGACAACGGCATCGCGACCTCCATTCAGTGACGCGAGGCTCGGACATCGACGGCGCCTGCGGCCAGCTGGCGACGGCACTCCGGGGTGCCTCGATGCGACAGGAGAAAGCGGAGTGAGCGGCGGAGCGTTCCGGCGCGAGAAGCGCGGGCTTTGCCTACGCTATCAGGCAGCCTCTGGTTGGGGGACTGCGGGCGCGGTCGATGAGTATCTTTGTGCCAGGACAGAGAATTAGAGTAGTGATGACTGAGTTTCCTACGGTGAGTATCTTCTCGAGGACTAGTGACCGCGCTCAGGTTGACGCGTTCTTTGAAGATGCGCGGCGCGCGTACGAGGGCGGGGTTCCGCCCGAGCAGTTCAGTGCCGAGCAGGTGCGCCTGGCGACGTTTCGAGCTCAAGAGCCGGGGCTACAGCATCGACGCTGTTGACGGTGCGATGAATCGCCTTGAGGCTGCCTTCGTCAACCGGGATCGAGCGGATTCGGTCGCGGCCGACGGCGAGGCCGCCTGGTATGACCGAGTTGCCGACCGTGCGACCACCCTCTATCCCAGGCTCCAGAGGCCGCGCGGTGAGCGCCTCATCCGACGTCGGGACGCGGGTACGCGTGCGAGGAGGTTGACGACCTGTTGGATCGCATCGCGGCCTACGCTGACGAGGCCGCAGAGCTCACCGCGGACGAGATCCGCCACGTGACCTTCCGTCCCAAGCGCGGCAAGAAGGCGTACGCGGAGGGGCCGGTGGATGCCTACCTGGGGCGTGCGGTCGAGATTCTTCTCGCGGTTGACTGATGAGTGATTCGTGCTCTCCCACGGCGAAACGAGTCCCGTCGTCCTGCTGGGCTCGACCGGATCGATAGGAACGCAGGCGCGAGGTCATTGAGGCTCACCGCGGGCGCTGACGTCGTGGGCTGAGCGCGGGCGGATCGACGCTGGGTGAGCTCGCCGCGCTAGATTGTCGCGTTGAAACCGTCGTCCGTCGCGGTGGCGCGTGATGCTGCGCAGCCAGCTGGAGGCGGCCGTGCGGGAGCTGGGGCACGGTGCCCGAGGTGTTCGTGGGCGCGCAGGCATCGGTCGAACTGGTGCGGGCGAGCGCCGAGCTCGTCGGCACCGACCCGGCCGCCCTCGCCTCGTCGTTCTCAACGGTATCACGGGCGGCGTGGGGACTGTCGGCGACGCTCGCGGCCTGCAATGCGGAGCACGCCTGGCGCTGGCGAACAGAGAATCCCTGGTCGTGGGCGGAGCGCTCGTGGGGACGCGATGCGTTTCGGGCCAGATCGTCCCCGTCGACCTCGAGCACTCGGCCATCGCGCAGGCGTTGGCGTCGGGCGTCCACGAGAAGGGGCTGACCTCGCCGCGTTTGTCGGGGCGTTCGGAGGTTGCGCAGATCGTCCTGACCGCGTCGGGTGGGGCCCTTCCGCGGACTTTGAAGCCGTGCCCAGCTGCGGGGACGTGCGTGCCGAACAGGCCCTCGCCCATCCGACGTGGCAGATGGGTCCGGTCGTCACCGATCAACTCTTCGACGCTGGTCAGCAAGGGGTTGGAACTCATCGAGGCGCACCTCCTGTTCGACGTCGAGCCGAGCAACATCGCTGTGACGATTCACCCGCAGTCGATCGTCCACTCGATGGTCACCTGGCAGGGACGGGCGACGACGCTCCGGGCCCTCACCTCCGACAGCTGCATCTGCCGATCGCGCTCGTTGACGTGGCCGGAACGCCTGGTCGGCGTGGAGGAACCGCTCACGTGGCGCGATGCGTCCGTCGTGGACGTTCGAGCCGATCGATGCCGAGACGTTCCCCGGCGCTCGAGCTGGCACAGTTTTCGCCGTGGGCGCGTCTGCGACCCATCCGGCTGTCCTCAACGCGGCAAACGAGGTCTCGTCGACGCGTTCTTGGCGGTGCCGTCCCGTGGCTCGCGATCGTCGACACGGTGTCGCGGTCTCCAGAGCACGAGGAGTTGCCGCCCCTCGCTAGTGATGACATTGTGGCGGCGCAAGAGTGCGGCTCGTCGCGCACACGAAGTCGTGCGCGGTGGCGATGGAAGGATATGTGAGTGGGTTCGGTTCTGGGCATCGTCGTTATCGTTGTCGGCATTCTCGCCTCGGTGGCGCTGCACGAGCTGGGACGCATGATCCCCTGCGAAGAAGTTCAGCGTGGTCACGACTACGCGGTGGGTTTCGGTCCGCCCTGTGGAAGAAGAAGATCAGGGGAGGACGCACCGCGCTGCGTGCCATCTTGTTGGGCGGCTGTCAAGATCATCGGCATAGTATGCCTCTCGCCGTGCGGGTACGCGCCTGGTGGGGCGTGGCGGTAGCCGACAGCTCGCCCAGGGAGGCCGGCGAGGGCTCCGCGGAGGAGATCCCTAGCGGGCAGCGAGGTCGCGCGCGTTCTACCTGCTGAGCGCGCCGAGAAGATCGCCGTCATGCTGGGCGGGCCCGCTCATGAACCTGCTGATCTGCGCGTCTCTCGGCGGTCACCATGATGGGAATTTGGCGCACCCATTCACGTCGCGTACGATCGCCGATGCTGACGACGGTGAAAGGACGATCGCGGGCGGCGAACTGGCGTCGCTGGCGTACGAGGCCGGGTTCGTCCGGCGACACCGTCGCGGCGTGGAACGGCACGCCCGTGTCCTCCTTCTGCCAGTTGCAGCAGTTGATCGGAGCGACCCCCGAGGGCGAGGCTAGTGTCCTCAGCGTCGAGCGCGAGGGAACACGCCTGACCTGACTCTCACCCCCGGTGACGGGGGCGCGTGACGCATCGTGGGGATTACGGCCGGTTACGAGTACGTATCAGCGTCGGTGGGCGAGGTAGCGAGCGCGAACTGGCAGATGTTGACCGCGCGCGCTGGTTGTCGGCAGGTTGCCGGTGGCCGTGGGAGGTTGAGTCGCTCGGTGTTCACCGATGCGCTCAGGGATGCTCTGTGTCGTCTCCGTCGTCGGTGTGGGCGCGCCGGGGGAGGTGACGGGGATTCCAGGCGTTGGGCCCGCGATACCCGCCAGGTCGTGGCCGTCCTGTTGAGCCTGCGGCCCCGCTCAATATGGCGCTCTTCGTTTTCAACCTGATCCCCTGCCGCCCCTGGACGGAGGGACGCGTGGGCGCGCTCTCGAGGAAGCGCGGCGCCAGGTGGCGCGCCTGCGAGGCGCGAGGCGACCCTGGGCCCGCGGACACCGCTCGTCCGGGTGCCCCTGACGTGGGCGGTTGGCCCCTCCAGGCTAGCTGCCAGGCGTAGATCCTCATCGTCGCCGATATCGTCGCCGATTAGCCTGGGCTGATCGGGTGGCGTCCGGCCGGACGTGGCGGGCGCGAAAGCGACTCTGACCACGTGATCGTTGCCCGCGGGACCGTTCGTCCCGTGTGCGCGATGACGGGCCGGGTGAGTGAAATCAATCTTGGTATGCTCGGCGCCTCTTCGGTCCCTTCCCGCGCAAGCCCACGCGCCAGATCATGGTCGGCGACACGCCTGTGGGTGGAGGCGCTGCGGTGTCGGTGCAGTCGATGACGACGACGAAGACGCACGACATCGGTGACCCCTGCAGCAGATCGTCCCGAACTAACGACCGCTTTCTGCGATGCATATTGTTCGCGTGGTTTGCCCGACCGATAAGGATGCCGATGCGTTGGCGGTCATCGCCAAGCAGTCGCGCATCCCCGTCATCGCCGACATTCACTCAAGCCGAAGTACGTGTTCCAGGCGATCGAGGCCGACTTGCGGTGCCGTCGGGTCGAACCCCGGCAACATCCGTCGCTTTGACGATCAGTAGAAAGGATATCTGTAAGGCCCGCTCGACCATGGAACGTCCCTGAGGATCGGGGGTCAACGCGGGTCTTTGGACCCGCGCCTGCTCAAGATACGGTCGCGCATCCCCGAGGGCTCTGGTGGAGTCGGCGATCTGGGAGGCTCCCCTCTTCGAAGAGAATGACTTCATGACTTTCAAGATTTCGTGAAAGCATCACGATGTTCTGACGATGATCCAGGCCTATCGAATGCTGTCCGAGGGCGGGGGACCGGGCGCTTCACCTGCGTGACTCAGGCGGGCCAGCTTTTCCTAGGGACCATCAAGTCGGTGTCGGCCTCGATTCTCCTCGCCGGAGGGCATCGGTGACACGCATTCGCGTCCGCTGTCGGCCCCTCCCGTGGAGTCAAGGTGGGCACGAAGATGCTCGAGTTCATGGGCTCGCGACAAGACGCTCGAGATCGTCTCCTGCCCGTCGTGCGGACGGGCGCAGGTGGATGTGGACGCTCGCCGAAGAAGTCACCGAAGGCTTGAAAGGACCTGACGGTTCCGTTGCGGGTCGCCGTCATGGGCTGCGTCGTCAACGGCCCCGGCGAGGCTCGCGAGGCCGACCTTGGCGTGGCCTCGTAACGGCAAGGGCCAGATCTTCATTCGCGGCGAGGTCGTGGAGACCGTCCCCGAGGACCAGATCGTGGGAGACCCTCATCAGGCGCGCGGGCGCCCCTCGCCGAAGAACTCCGGATTGGGAACCCGGTTCGGGTAGCGTCGAGGTCGCTCCGGTGAGCGCCCCCAGGCCAAGCTCCCCGGAATCGACTCGAGCCTCTGTCGTCACCTCGAAGAAAAAGGGAGCGCAGTATGCGCATTCGTACCTCGTTGGATCTCCTCGTCGCGGGCGCGCGTGCGCCTGGCCGCTTCGCTTTCCGCGTCGGATCGGCCTGACCGCCTCTGGCAGACGTGTCCTCCGGGTGACCTGATCCTGCCCGGAGCCAACGTTGTCGTCTGACCGAGGGCGAAGACGATGCCCCTCGTCCGTGGTGTGGGACGTGCTGGGGCGCGCTCGACCGGACGACGAGTCGACGATCATCGAGATCCGTGATGAGATTACATCCGTCATGCGCGTCGCGCCGCCCGCCTCCCCTGCAGGGCACGCTTTGGCTGTCGGGCACCTGCGTGATCGCCTCTGCTTCCTCTCGCCGGGCCGCACGCTCGTCCACATCCGAGAACGCCACGAGGTCAGCGGCGAGCGCGCGCTCGTGTGGGCGGGAGTGAGTGCCGAGTCGGCCTCATCGTGGTGATGCTGCGCGATCTGCGCGACGCTCTGCGTGGCGGGCGTCGTCGACGCCCGAGACCGTTTCTTCCCGCTCGAATGGACATCATCCCGGGCGATGCTGTAGTATCGGTGGGTACGCAACGCCAACGGGGATGTTACTCGTCCGAAGGGGATGGAATGGTCACCAGCCGACCGCGCCGCTCATTGTTGTGGGATTGTCGATCGCATTCCTGTAAGGCGGGCGTGCGCGGGTGAGCCAGCGCGCGGCGGATGTCTCTTCGTCTTGAGCTCTCGCGGCGACGCGCCCGGGAAGTGTTCCGCGTCGTGTGGCCTCTCATGCCCTTCCTGTCGCCAGCGTGGTCGTAGCGCCGACATCGTGGGCGCGCGCGCGGCCTGACGTGCTGGGCCCGTGCGCATCCCGTCTGCATTCGCGCCTGGCGACCTCCTGGCGATTCAGTCGCTCTACCATGGCGGCCCTCGAGTGGGCGTCACCGTGGATGGCCTCGCCGTTACCACTGCGCGCGTCCCCAGGCGCGCGCGAGGCCGAGCTGGTCTCGGTGGCCGACGTGGCTTCAGCCGCCTTCCGCGCCGGTGGAAATGCCACTGCCCAGCGCGGGCGCGAAGCAACGTACCTGGACCATGCGTCGAAATCTTCCTCCGGACTTTCTTCCTGCAGAACCCTTGCATGAGGACCCGGCGGACGCCGAGGTTAACTCCCCATAAGCTCCCGGTTCGCGCCGGTTACATCTGCCGCACCGCTCCGGGCATCTACACGTGGCTTCCTCTCGGCCTGCGCACGCTGCGCAAGTGACCGAGGACATCGTGCGTGAAGAAATGGATGCGATGGGCGCGCAGGAGTAGTTCACTTTCCGGGCCTGATCCCCGCTGGAGCCCTGGCAAGGCAACGAACCGTTGGAGTGAGTACGGGCCGACGCTGTTTAAGCTGGAGGACCGCAAGGGCGGCGTGACTGGTCGCTGGATACGACCGACCTCACGAGGAGACAAGGTCACCTCTCCGTCAAGGACATGTTCTCCTTGTACAAGGATTTGCCGACCACGCGTATCAGATCCAGACGAAGCACGCTGACGAGGCGCGCGCGCGCCGCTGATTCTTCCGCGGACGCGGAGTTCGTCGCGCAGGACGCCCACCTCGACGTCACCGCGCTTACCTTTTCGACGCTTCCCTACCAGGCCGGAACGCGACACCCACGAGCGCATCTTCACCCGCCTGGGCCTGCGCTACATGTCATTGTTCGCGATGCGAGCGGCGCTACGGGCGTGGCCTGCGGTCGGAGGAGTTCCTTCACCCTCGCCCATCGGTGAGGACACCTTTGTCGCCTCGGGCGGCTGGTTACGCTGCAAACGCCGGAGGCGGTGACCACGCCGGTCGCACCCGATGCGGTGGATGCCTCGGCGTGCCGCCGTTCCACTCGAGGTGCCCACGCCCGATGCGCCGACGATCGAGTCGCTGGTTGACCTGCTCAACGCCGAGCATCTGCGCGACGACCGCCTGCAGGCGGCCGATACCTAAGAACGTGGTGCTCACGTTGACCTGGCACGACGGTAAAGCGCGAGCTCGTCGTGGGTATCTGAGATCGCGACATTGACATGAAACGGCTCGAGGCCCTCCGTCGCCCCGGCCGAGGCTCGACATGGCCACCGCTGTGACTGGCGGGCACCCCGAGCTGGTCCGCGGCTGCCATCGGTTTCAGGTGCTGGGGCCGAACTCAGCGCGCACGGTGGATTCAGCAGGAAACACCAGCGGTAGCGTGCGCTATCCGTGGACCCAAGCGAGTGCCGAGGGAACGTGTGGTGATCGCGTGCGAACGCCGACATGCCGCCACGTCCTGAACTCCGGTGATGGGCCGCGATTCTGCAAGCAGACGGCACGATCGAGGCCGCGAGGTCCGCGAGGGCGATCCGGCCCCGACGGATCGGGTCTCCACCTTTGAGCGTGGTGAGTCGAGATCGGCCACATCTTCCAGCTCGACGCAGCAATGCGCAGGCCCTGGGGCTGACGGTGCTGGACGAGGCGGGCAAGACGCAGGTGGTGACGATGGGCCTTGCTATGGCATCGGTGTCACCTGCGTGATGGCGGTGGCTGCGGGAGGCTCACTGCGGCGAGCGCGGCCTGAGCTGGCCCGCCCAGACGGCTCTTCGACGTGCACTGCCCGCCACCGGCAAGGGGAGGGAGGTGGCCTGCTACCGCCGCGTCCTTTGGGGGATGAGCTCGACGCGGCGGGACGATGTCTCGAGCCGATGATCGGCGCGCGGTGAGCGCCGCGAAGTTCGCGACTCGAGCTGGTGGGCACCCCTTCCGGCCCTTGTGGTCGGACGGTCCCTGGCACGACGGAAAGGCCGAGATCTGCGTGCGGGCCACGGGTGAGACGAGATCGTCGTGCCGGTCGAGGAAGCGCCGCGCGAGTGCAGGCGAGCTCCACGGCGCGGCCGTGAAGGAGAATGAGATGGCGGTCTCGTCCGATCTCGCATCATCGGAGATCCAGTGTTGCGCACCGTGTGTGATCCGATCACGAGATCACCGTCCGTGAAAGCTCGTTGAGGATCTCCTCGAGTGGAGCTCGACATGGAGGGCGCGCTGCCTGCGGCCAATCAGATCGGTGTCAGCCTGCAGCGCCTTCTCCTGGAACATCGACGGAAGATATTGGCTACGTGCTCAACTGCACCGTGGCGCTGAGCGAGGACGAGTACCAGGATGGGGACGAGGATGCCCTCGGTTCCCGACCTGTGGTAACCCGACCAGCGCCCGTGGTACGCCCGCCGCGAGGAACGGACCCGGACGGCAAGCAGGTTGTCGTCGAAGGTGAGAGCCGATGGCGCGTTGCATCCAGCACGAGTGCGACTCACCTTGATGCGTCACGTATCTGCGATCGACAGGGTCTGACCGGCCGACGCGGGAAGAAGGCGCTGCGCGATATTCGCGCGGCAGTAGTTTCTGCGAGGCGGCGGTCGCGTGCCATCACGTGAGCGCGCCGTGGCTGCGCCAGCAGTATGCCCGGCATGCGTTCGTTCATCCTGCGCACATCGCACGTTGTCAGACGGACTGCTCGAGCGCCTCCGGTTGCTGCTGGTTAGGACGGTAAGCACGATCCCAGTCAGCAGTCAGGAGGAACAATGAGAGGGACATACACCCGCGGTGTACTCAGCACTCACCACCGCCCGCCCGGTGCCCGCGGTACATCGAGTGGGCGCGCGGCACCGCGTCGGGCCAGGAGGTTCACCACCCAGTGGTCGGATCAGGAGGCGGCGCCGCACGGTTCGCTGCGAGCTCCCGGGCCGGACCCATCGGCTCGCGCCCGTTTGGCGTCCGCTCTGCGAGGGTGGGAGCACCCGTACATGAGGTGATCGGAAGAGGCCACGGCCTCGGAGTGACGGCGGCCGCTGGTGCTGGCCACCCTTCGCTGGGCATCTTCCACTCCCAGATGGACACGGTGCGGCAACGTCGTCGTGCCTGAAGACAGGGTTCAGCGTCTCCGGTAGGCGGCATCGTCCCACGAGGTGAGCTGCGCGAGGATTGAACCCTTGCGCTGGGGCAGGCCTGGGACGACGAGCTGAGTCCTTCCCGCTACGCTTTGCTGTCGCGCTGTCGCTGGGCTCAACAACCGCGGGCTGGATGGGGTCCATCGCCGATCTTCTCGGCGATCAGCTGCGCGCGGGCTTAGCGCAGCTGGGCCGACGCCGAGGCTGCCTCCGAGGACGACGCACCTCCCTCGGGAGGCGAGAGCGTCGGATGCCTCCGAGAGGGCGCGGTCATCGCGATGGAGGCTGCGGCTGACGAGGCCGAGATCGATCCGCGCGCGTGAGGGGACGGGACAGCCTGCGCGGCGATCTCGACCTCGATGACATCTCCTCTACGCCTCGTGGCGCGGCATCGAACGCGAGGCGAAGGCGACGTCGCGGACGCCGAGGTCGAGGCGCGGGTGAGCCTTCGGACCTGTTGACTCCGTGTCCGAGGCTGCCTCCACAGCGAAGCGAAAGAGCGCGTTAGAAGTATCAACGACGGTTCCAATGTTCGTAGCGTCAACGTCGGTCGGGCCGGCTCACGACGGAGGCGCATCGCCCGAACGGACCGGGGAGCGAACATATGAAGGAACGATGGTGACCCGCACCGAAGAAGATCTGCTCGGGGACCCGCGACGTACCCGATGACGCGTACTGGGGCATCTACACGCTGCGAGCGATCGAGAACTACTCGATCTCCCGGACGCACGATCAACGAGGCACCTGGAGTTGATTCGCGCTCGCCCAGGTGAAGAAGGCTTGCGCGATGGCGAACATGCAGCCAAGGCCATGAAGCCCGCCAAGGCGGAGGCGATCATTGCCGCCTGCGACGAGACTACCGAGGGCGGCAAGTGCATGGACCAGTTCCCCGTCGACCAGTTCCAGGGGGCGCGGGACCCGGTGAACATGAACGCCAACGAGGTGATCGCGAATCTGGCGCTGGAGATCCTGGGGAGGACAAGGACGCTACGACATCATCAACTCGAATGATCACGGAACCGTTCGCAGTCCACGAACGACGCCTCTACCGACGGCTTTGCCTTCGCATCGCGCTGTGGCGCAAAGTCAACCGCTCTGCGAAGGCGCTGGATGAGCTGGCGGATGCGTTTGACGAGAAGGGGAAGCGAGTTCCGCGACGTGCTGACGATAAGGGCACGCAGCTCCAGGACGTGGTCCCATGTCCTGGGCGGCGAGTTCACCGCCTTCGGGCACACTCCTGCGCGAGGAGGATGAGCGCCTGTGAACAACGCGGAGCTCCCTCCTGAGACCAACCTGCCATACCGCGATCGGGACCGGCCTCAACACGCCGGACGGCTATCAGGAGGTCGTCGTGCGCTACCTGCGTCGTACCGGGCGCGCGCGCGTGGCCTCCGAACCTCCTGGAGGCGACGTCGGACACGGGGGCGTACGTGGCGATGCACGCCACGATCATGCGCAGCGCGGTGAAGCTCGTCAAAGATCTGCAACGACTCCGCGACTGCTCGCGTCGGGTCCGCTGGGCGCGCGCGGGCCTCAACGAAATCAACCTGCGAAGATGCGGCAGGCGCCTCGATCATGCCGCACGAAGGTCAACCCGGTGATCCCCGGTGTCAATCAGGTGTGCTTCAGCGACGGCAACGATCAGACGGTCACGGCCGCCGCGGAGGCCAGTCAGCTGCAGCTCAACGTGATGGAGCCGGTGATCGCCCTTTCACAAGCCCTCATCGAGCGCCGGATCAATCTGCTGGTCAACGCGTGCGACATCGCCGCGTGAGCGCTGCATCACCGATCTGGCAACGCGGCAGGAAAACAGCGCGCCTACGGGAGAACCTGATCGGCATCGTCACCCACTTCAACGACGTGATCGGCCACCAACGCGACGTGGTCGGTAAGCGGGCCGCCGTGAAGGCAAGACGATCCGCGAGAGGTCATCCACGACATGGAACTCCTGCTCGGAGGAGGAGGTGGAGCGGATTCTTTCCCGGGAAAACGGGCCCACCCGCATGCGGGCACGAGGAAGAGTAGGCGAAGACGGATGGGGCCGAGACCACGCAGTGGAACTCTGCCGTGGCCATATCGTGTCGCATGCTAGGGGAGCGAGCGCGAGTCCAGGGCGCACTGAACCCGCCGGAAACGCTCCACCCGGTCTCGAGAAGTACCGGAGATGCGCTCGCGCGCGCATCGCCCACGCACCGACGGTGTGCAGGATCCTCGTAGCGGAAGCGACCGTTCGTCGATGAGGGCGGGTGACTGTCGTTGGGTGATCTCGAGCGAATGGTAGGTGCGTCGTCCGTGTCCTGGACAGGGCGGGTCATCTGGGAGTGTCGATATTGGGATGCTGTCGTGGTCGCTTGATGCGAGTGCGCGTGGCGAGCTTTGTTGCCGCTGGAGACTGTTCGCGTATCGTAAGCCCATGGCTTCGGCGCCGAAGATGTGAGGGAGCAGCGCCGAGCGCTTGATCGAGCGGGCGGCGTGCGGTGGAGTCGCAGCGATCTTGACCATCTGTCCCGTGAGTACGAGGATGATCCGTCGATGCCGACGCCGACGGCTTCGTCGGGTAGGCGGATGTGACGGGAGTGCTGTGAGACTTCTGTTTCGTAGGAATGTGCATGCTCCATTGTGCGCCCCACCGGGCATGTGCGGGTTGAGGCTGAGCCGCGTGTCGGGGCGGCCCCTGGTGGCAGCTCGTCGTTTGCTCACGAAACGGCCGTCCCACGTCTCGAGGATGACGAGGCCGGGGACCCTGCGTAGACCCCGGCCTGCCACGCTGTTCTGCGAATGGAGGGACGTGCCCTAGCGTCTCCACCGTCGGCGGGTCGTTGCCCTGATGGCGAAGGAACAGGTCGTACTGGCGGATTGCCTGCTCAACGAGAGGGACTCACCGGAGTCGCGAGAGAGCGGGCGAGCTGTGCGAACGACCGTCGACTCGGCATCGATGTGAACGCGGCGGGCGGCCCGGCGCGTCGGAGAAGCCGAATCCGTCGGCGCCCAAGACGGTAGTCTCCGGGCACCCACCGGCGATCAGGTCGGGGAGCATGCGGTCGAGTCCGAGGATCGCACGAACGGGCCTCGCGCCCGCGAGCTTGGCCGACATGAAGGGTGCGCGGCTCGGAGGTGCAGGTTGTGCTTGCTTGGCTTCGAGGTTGTCGCAGCAGCTCGTCCCACGAGGTCACGGACCACACGGCGGCGTCCACGCCCCAGTCGCGGGCCAGCAGCCTGCGGGCCCGGTGCGCCCACGGCACGCCCACACCGGAGGCGAGGAGTTGCGCCAGACCACCGGAAGTTCTGGTGCTCGTCGAGGTTGTAATGCCCTTGACGATCCCCCAACGTCCACGTTCTCAGGCTCGGCAGGTTGGCGACGGCCTGTTGTACACGGTGATGTAGTACATGACGTTCGTCACGTCCGCTTGCTGTCGCCGCGTACATGCGCCGCAAGCCCATCGACACATGATGTGGCGGATCCGGTGGCGTAGGCGGGTCGGTGATCACGAAGGCGTGGTTGCGGTCGCCAGAACCGGGAGTGGCTATCCATAAAGTTGCAGGGCCTTCGCTTACGAGCGTCGTGCGGCCCGCGCGGTCGCGCCGATGACAAAGCCCTTGGTCAGCTGGTCGCCACCGCCCAGAACTGGTCGCCGGTGCTGGAAGCCGAACATCGAGTAGAAGATGTAGATCGGAAACTACCGCGGTCGCGGGAGTAGGCGGTGCCAACGACCTGAATGCCGCGGGCGATCCGGCCTCGGTGATGCCGGTATGATGCGGCCTCGTTTCGGACTGCGGTAGAGAGCACTGCGTCGGCGTCAACGGGCGTGTAGGACTGGCTTTATCGCTGGAAGATTCGTGACGGAAGATAGCGTCGAGGCCGAAGGTGTGGCCTGTCAGATGATCGGCAATGGTACTTGAGGACCTTTGTCCTTGATGATGTCCTTGATGGGCGCACGAGAGCCATGGTGGCACTTGAGTTGCTAGGCCTTCAGGCGTCTGGGGGCTGGGAGGGTGGGGTTTGGCGGTCGCTCGGCTCGGGCACCCAGACGCCGAGGATCTCGCGGCGCCCTTTCGGCGTACCGCAGGGCCGCGTCGGGCCGGCAATGTGGGTAGCGTGCCAGGGATCGCCGCGCTGCTCGTCCGCGATCGACTCTGGAGGCGGTCGCGCAGCTGCTCGCGTCCCCGAGGGTCAGCTTCTTCATCTGGTGCGTGGAGCGTGTGCCCGCGGGCGGGCTGCCCGAGCGCGGAAGCCTTCTTGATGGTGTGCGCGAGGGCGACGGTGGCCGGGCCGGTGTGTGGTCCGTGGCGGCCTGGTACGCGGCGTAGGACCTGCGGTAGTCGTGCCGCCGCGCTGGAGCTCCCAGAGCCGCTCGTCGGTCCAGTCTTGACCATCTCCTTGCGGCCGCGGGTCGCGACGAGTTAGCGCTCACGCACGCAGTGCGCCCGTCTGCTGGCGCTTGTAGCGTCTGGTAGTCGCGTCCAGGTACTCGTCTGCATGAGGTGAACGAGGGCGTCGTCCTGTCGGCGGCGAGCAGCTGGTCCCAGCCACGGCCCCAGATGACCTTGATGACGTTCCAGCGGCACTGTGAAGAAGGCCTTGAGCCTGATGATCTTGCTGTTGCCGCGCACCGCCGTCGAGACGCTGCAGGTTGCAGTTGATGACGAAGGTCAGTTGTCGAGGTAGCGCTACGCGAGCTAGCATGCCGCGGGACTCGGTATCGTCCATCTCGCCGCGTCGCCGATGAAGGCACCACGTGCTGCGTCGCGAGGTGTCCTTGATGCCGTTCATGAACAGGTAGCGGTCGAACCAGGCTTGCAGATGCTGGCGGACCCAGGCAATGAGGGAGACCGTGGGCATCCTGCAGAGCGGTCGAGCTGGCGTGGTGCGGTAGGAGGGCAGGCCGTGCGGTGGAGACTCCGGCGATCGGAAGCCGTCCATCTGCTCTTTCGGAGAGACGACCGAGGCGAAGGCGCGTGGCGTAGGCCGAGGCGTGTCCCTGAAGAAGACGTGGTCGCCGCCGCCGGGGGTGGTCCTTGCCGCGGGTTAGTGGCTGAGGCCGGACCGTAGAGGTGGGCAACCGGAGTGCGTAGGAGGAGATGCGTCCGCCCGACCTTGACGCCGCGCTGGGCGCGGCGTGACCTGGACGGCGGCGTTCAGCGATCCAGCGGCGGTATTCGTGCTCCATGGCTCGTCGCTGGGAAGTACGGCCCTGTCAACGGGATGGTGTTGACGTGGTGGTCGTATTTGGGGAGCTGACGCGTTGCGGCGGGCTTCGTCGAGCATGCAGCAGGATGTGGGCGCGGGGCCGCTCCTTTTCGTTGATGAGTCTGGACAGGGACTCGACCCATTCGGCGGTCTCTGGGGTCGTTGTCGGAACTGGGGGGACCAAGCCTGCCACGACGGGTAAACCGTGAGTTGCTCACGGTGTACCTTCTCGCTTGACTCGGCAGCCGCTCGCAGCCTGCGTGGGCGGTGCCCTGTGGCGACACCGCATATCGGGACCATTGTCCCACCATTAAAAGCAAGTGAGCGATTTGCGTGGCCGCGCACCATGACGCGTATCACCGAGTGCGCGTGCACCTAAAGATTGGGCGCGGCGGCTCGGTAAACCCGCTGGTCAGCTTCCTTCGCCCGCAGGCATCGTTGCCCCTGCGCCTCATGTCGATGTTTGACGCCCAGGATGAAGGCGTGAACGTTGATATGACACCGCTTCGGCTCCATGAGGGGTGGTGCTGTGCACGATGGCAGAGCCCGTTTGCATCCGGCGCGATCGCAGGAGTTTTACGTCGATGGATGACGTGACCGTCGATCGCGACCGTTGAGGCCGAGACCGCCAGGCCCTGGTCGATGCGGACTACGGCGACGTGGTGGACGGGGCGATCGTGCGGGTGGAGGGCCGAGGACGCCGAGGAGGACCTGGCGGACGTCCTGGTGATGCCATGAGCAATCTGACAGACGGAGGGCTGATCTGCGCTGATCCTGCTGGTCGCCCCAACTCCGTGCGCGTGGGAGATGTGGAGGAGGCCGCGATCGCTGGCCTGCACGCGACGACCCCAACGGCGCTGGGGGGAAGATCGGCGGGTGCGCTCTGACCGCGCGTCTGCGTTCGCGCTGCCAGTATCACCAACGAGGGCCTCGGCGCGGCAGCGCGTCCCGTGCCGTGTCGCTCGGCCTCGATATGACCGTGCGTTTGCATTGGCGCGTGCGGGCCTTTAGCTCAGTTGGCTGTGAGCGTCTGGTTTACACCAGAAGGTCACGGTTCGAGCCC
>BNJU01002999.1_pt1 | contig 38379 bp, 47 predicted proteins | sample 8539281 | NCBI WGS metagenome assembly BNJU01 (sample SAMD00202456, study PRJDB9452) | human saliva metagenome | isolation source: human saliva | place: Japan
AACAATCAAGAGGCTGGGATATTTGAAAACTTATTGTGGATTTCCATCGTGGCACGGTCAACTGTTTTGGAAATTCGAGATACCGCCGATGATGACTCGATGGCGGATTAATAACCGTCGCAATAATCGAAATGAGAATAGAGTTACGGGCACCAAACCGACACCGTCAAGAGAGACTTACCGTACTATCCGTTCCAAACCAGTATTGAGCACTTGGTTTGATGTAACGCATGCTAAAAGTCGTTTACCTTGCTCACGTCATTAAAGTCGAGGATTTGAAAACATAGGATAAATAGAAGCTCATGAGAATAATGGCAATCAGAATCCCAGACATGGTATGAGTTGTTTCTTTTTCGAAATTGACGCATGACTGATTTCCAGTAAGAATGAGGCTGGAGCATCAATCGTTTCAGAGGCAAAATCGTCACGTTTTGACAAATTGGAATTGCTTTTTATCAATTGTAGCCGTATTTTACCTCGAGTGTTAACTAGTACGTGGGTCCAGTACGGTCATCAAGAATGTCACCCAACAAGAAAGCAAAGATGACAGACATGTGAAGATGAATACAAGACCAACAACCATAGAGTTATTGGATGCCTTAACAGAATCAATCAGCATCTTACCCATACCGGGGAAAAGGCAAAGACGGTTTCTGTCAGGTCTGCTGAAATAACACCAACGATTGAAGCTGGGATACTAGACCCACCAGCGGCACCATAGCGTTTTAAAGATGTGCTTGTTAGAAATTTCTTTTTTCAGAGACCCTTCGCACGATGCAAAACGGACAAAGTCCTGAGACTGCAGGTCAATCATATACCGAGCGAGATCCAAACAGCTGTCCAGGAGCACTCAAAAAGCCCTAGAAATAACAGCTGGAAAGGACATAAGAACGCAATCTCCTGCTCCAAGATTGGGAAAGGAGTCTGGAAGACCAACAACAGACCCCGCCAAACGGACGATGTAGACCAAGGCGATGGTTGGAAGGGACATCATGAAGGTCAAGCCAGCAGTAGAAATGCTATCAAACCATGTATTCTTAAGTCGAGCCATGTAGGAACCGAGCGGAATAGCAATCAGATAAGACAGAGCCACACCAATCAAACCAATAATAGCTGAGCTGGTAATCATGGACGGATTTTGATAGTTGCTGTGAGTCGCTGTATGAGCATCTCCTTACCAAACTAGCAATGTCCTGTGAATCGGCTTTGCTTGGCGTCTTATAGGTACGAGTAGATATGTTGAACAGACGTGTCTTTTTACCTGTTGGGAAATTGAACTTCAGAAGACTTAGTTGTCCTTGTCCCTGCGTAATAACCTGCAGAACAGGGATATTGGCATAGGGTTGGATAAGAATTCCCTAAATTAAAGGTAATAAAGTTCTGGTGGACAAATGGAAACTGACCATTAAAATAAAGCAGATACTTATGCTTGGTACCTGAACCCACAAGAGACCAGCCAACAGAAGGATCATTTTCAAACCGGATATAACGCTCTAGGTTTGGATTTTCCTCATCTTGGATAACATTTGGATGGTCAATTTGAATCAAATTAGCATAGAACTCAAAGACACGTTCATACACAGGTACTTCACGTACAGCGTAGAATTCTCCGCTCAGTGGGAACTTCTGCAATTTCCAGCCATTACCAAGTTTATCAACATACTTCTGATAAATCTTCTCGTTTGCTTCTGTAGCTTCTGTGGTAACAGAAGAATCTTCCTTGCTGGCTTTCTCCTGCAGTTCCTTTGTATCATAATAGTCAATGTAGCCCATCCGCTCAAAGATGGTGTTTTTCATGAGTTAGTCTTTTTATCTTTGTTGGTCGCTATCTTATTATAGTTAGGATCATAGCTTGAAAAATCAACCTTCTTGGCACCATAGTATAGATAATGGCATAAGTCAGGGTCGTCACCAAGAAAATCGACACAATTGAGCGTAAGATACGCATAAAAATATATTTTTTCATTTATCGTTTCCTTTAAATTCCAAAAGAACTTTCTCCTCTATTAGAGAAAGTTCTCTTATAACTTATTTCACGTGGTCTGCTAATTCTTCTTGAGCTTTTTATTAGATTCCGCACGTTCTTTTATTCCATTTTTCCTGAGCGCTATTATAATCTTTTGTCGTTACAGGCTCATCCTGCAATTTCATGTATTTATAACTTGCTGCTTCACGCGCCTTAGCACCAGACCAAGCAAACGGTGCTGAGAAAGGCACTACCTTAGTCAGGTTGGACGACCTGTTCTAGAAGTTACCGGAATCAACAAAGCACTATCAGTCAGCCAAGCCTGAGCAGCCGCATATTTTTTTCATAACGCTTGTTCAAATCTTGCTTTTTCTGCACCAGCTTCGTCAACCAGCTTGGTATATTCATCCAAAACCAACTTGTTTTCGCTGCGGCATTATCTGTGCCATCAAATCTAAGAAGGTCTTGGTGTTTTTCACCACCAGGTTTGATAACATCAAGATAGGTAGATGGATCTTGATAGTCCGGAGACCAGCCGACATTATCTGAAAATATCCCAGTCCTCTTCAGCAGCAGAAGGAGCAAACAAAGGTAATGTTAGTCACTTCATCCTTAGACAATTGGTGAACATCAATCACAACATTATCTGTTCCCAAAGTCTTCTCAATGGATTGCTTGAGGGATTGAACGCGCTGTGCTAGAAGTAGCTGTTTGATCAACCGGAATGTCCAGATGAGTTAGAATTCACTCCATCAGCTTTCAAAGCTTCTTTTTGCTTTAGCAGAATTCAGCCTTTGCTTTGTTCTCGTTATAGAGACCATCTTGACCATCTGAGAAGTCAACGTCTTTCCATTCGTCGCCATAAGTTACTACTTTTTCCTTAACTAAGTCACCGAAGGACTTGTCACCAGCCTGCACAAATGTAGGTGGGATGTAAAGGTTACGAAGAAGTTTGTCTGCTCCGTCCTTACCATTAATCTGAGATGCATAGGACTCACGATTGAAGGCAAAGGTCAAAGCCTGACGGAAGTCCTTGTTAAGCAAGGCTTTCTTAGTTGAAGTCTTTTTGAGCTTCTGACGTCTTGCCAGTATGGTTTATAAGACTGACGATCAATGTTTGTACCTACTAAGAAAGTTGAGGCATCTTGAGGTGTATAGACGATATTATCTTTAAAGTCTTTTTCAACCTTTTCATAGGTCGCACTAGTTGGGAAGAGTCTAGCTGTTGTCAGAGCCCTTGACTGAACTGATCAGCTAGTTTCCCTTGATCTTGTCCATCATAGAAAGAGAGTTTCACTGCATCTACGTGAACATTTTCTTTGTCCCAATAATTAGGATTCTTCTCAAATTGAATTTCAGATTTTGAAGTCAATGATTTGAGCAAGAAAGGTCCGTTGTAAAGCAAACTTGTTGGATCAGTTGCTTGAGCGAACTTATCGCCTTGGTTTTCCAAAAAGTCTTTGTTTACTGGGTAGAGAATTCCCATTGTAGTCTTAGAGTTCCAGAAGCTTTCTGGCTCATTAAGAGTATACTCAACAGTATGATCATCAACTGCTTTGATCCCTACTTCTGAGAAATCAATCTTCCCAGAAATATAGTCCTTAAGCCCTTTGACAGAATCCTGAACCAAGTAGATTGTTTCAGATTTATTGTCTGCTGCATACTTTAAGACCTGTAACAAAGTCTTCTGCTGTCACATCTGCGTACTCCTCACCTTCGGAAGTATACCATTTAGCGTCTTTGCGAAGCTTATAAGTATAAGTTTTTCCATCTGGTGATGCAGTCCATTCCTCTGCCATTGAAGGAACCAAGTTCCCATATTGGTCGTTTTCTAAAAGACCGTCAATGACATTGGCTGTCAAGTCTGTTGTAGCAGCCTTGCTTGAAGTGAGATAGTTCAAGTTTTCAGGATCTGTCTCGTAGATATAATTAAAGGTGTTTGAAGAGTCTGAGCTGCCTGACTTTGTGTTTGGCTTAGAGCCTGAGCAAGCTGCAAGAAAGCCAGCCGCAAGAAGAGTAACTCCTGCTAACGCAAGGACTTTGCTTTGTTTCATATGGGTTTCTCCATCTTTTAGATTTTTAGATTTAATTAAGATTATAGCATAGATAGTACTAAAAGTAAAATAAATTTTCAGAATATTAAGTTAGCTCACTAACACCCTAAGATGTTTATGCAATTGGTTTTCTTGGATGTTGATTATCTAGGACCAGACAAGCTCAACCTCGTCCATTTCGTCTTCAAAATCATCAAAAATCCCACTGTTGCTACAATGGGATTTTCTTGCTCTATTTGATATGTTCTGCGAGTTCTTTTTGAGCTTTTTTGTTGGATTCTTCCTTTTCTTTTGCCCATTTTTCACGCGCTTTTTCATATTCTTTAGTCGTTATTGGTTTATCTTGGATTTCAACATATTTAAAGCTGTATTCACCCTTGTTTCCAGTCCAAGCAAATGGTCCTGAGAATGGAACAACCTTACGGACACTTGGTGTTGCACCAGATGACCAAGCTGGCATCAACAGAGCACTGTCTGTCAGCCAAGCCTGAGCTGCAGCATACTTTTCGTAACGTTTGTTAATATCCTCATTTTCCGCAGCTGCATCTTCCAAGAGCTTGTCATACTCTTCAAAGCCGGCCTCTTTAGCTGCTGCATTATCTGTGCCAGGGTCAAAACCAAAGTAGCCGTCAACATTCTCACCAGTCTTAGAGCCAGTGATTTCCAGATAAGAAGATGGATCGTTATAATCTGGGCTCCAGCCGAGATTATTATTCAAATCCCAGTCTTCTTGAGATGCCGAGGTTGCAAAGTAGGTGATGTTATTCAAGTCATCATCTGTCATCTGCTGAATATCAATCACCACATTGTCAGATCCAAGATTAGCTTCAATAGACTGCTTCAGTGACTGAACACTCTTAACACCATTGGTATCTGCTGAGCTGACCGGAATATCCAGATGAATAGAATTCCACTCCTTCTGCCTGCAGCGCTTCTTTAGCTTTGGCAAATTCTGCCTTAGCTTTTTCTGGATTATAAAAGCCATCCTGAGCGTCGTCTAATTTGACTCCCTTCCACTCATCGCCATAGCTAGCCAGATTTCTTCTACAATGCTGCCGAACTCTTTACCATTAGCTTGAACAAAGGTTGGCGGAACAAAGGTATTACGAAGTTGCTTGTCTGCTGCTTCTTCGCCATTGGTTTGGGCAGAATAGGCAGTACGGTCAAAGGCAAAAAGCAGAGCCTGACGGAAATCTTTATTGAGCAGTGCTTTCTTAGTGGACGATTTCTGTGCATCCGTTGTCTTAGAAGTATGCTCGTAAGACTGACGGTCGATATTAGTTGTAACAAAGAAGGTTCCTGAACCTTGAGGAGTGTAGACGATATTGTCTCCATACTGTTTCTTCACACTGGCAAAGTTGGAGCTATTTGGGAAAAGACGGGCAATGGTGTAGTTGCCGTCAGAGAAGCCACGCACCAGCGATTCTGTATCTTGCCCATCATAGTAAGAGAACTTGACAGTATCTATTTTCACCTTTTCCTTATCCCAATAGTTCGGATTCTTCTCTAAGCTAATTTGAGATTTGGAAGTGATAGATTTCAAGATAAACGGACCGTTATAGAGGACGCTGGTTGGATCTGTCCCCTGAGCAAATTTGTCACCTTTTGATTTCAGAAATTCTTCGTTAATCGGGAAAAGAATCCCCATGGTTGTCTTAGAATTCCAGAAACTTTCTGGCTGATTGAGAGTGTATTGAACAGTAGAATCATCCACCGCCTTAACACCAACTTGGGAGAAGTCAGTTATTTTACCATTGACATAGTCATCCAAGCCTTTAATGGATTTTTGAACGATATAGAGACCATCAGACTTGCTGTCTGCGGCATGCTTCAGACTGGTCACAAAGTCCTTAGCAGTCACATCTGCATACTCTTCACCATCAGAAGTATACCATTTCACTCCCTCACGAAGCTTATAAGTATAGGTTAGACCATCTTTTGAAACGGTCCAATCTTCCGCTAGAGAAGGCACTAAGTTACCATACTTATCGCTTTCTAGCAAACCATCCACTACATTAGCCATAATCTCATTGGTTGCCCGCTTATTGGACACAGTGTAATCCAGCGTATCTGGATCTGCCGTATAAACATAGCTATAGTTTTTCCCAGATGAATTGGAGCCACCAAACGAACAGGCAGCCAAAATTCCTGCAGAGAGAATGACAAGCCCAGCAGCTGCAGCTAACTTAGATGTTTTCATAAACTTCCTCCAGTTTTCATTAAGATTACTTTCATTATAGCACTTCTGCGACAGGATGTAAACGCTTCAATGCAATAGAGAGTCATATAAAAAAAGAGACTGGGACAAAATGTCTCAGTCTCGCTTTATCGTATTCACAAACTTTTGATTCCAAACTGTTTATAAAGAATCAAAAGCTCGCGGTTCAGAACCTTATTTAATGTGTTTTTCTAAGTCTTCTTGGGCTTTTTTATTGGATGCTTCCTTTTCTTTTTCCCATTTCTTAAGAGCCGCTTCATAGTCTTTAGCTGTAACAATATCATTTTGGAGCTCCATGTTCTTAAAGACATAGGCATCTCCTTTAATTCCGACATAAGAGTAAGACTTGGTAAATGGCACAACCTTCTGAACGACTGGTGAACCACCACCAGAAACACTAGGAATAACAATGGAGCTATCCGTCAACCAAGCCTGAGCTGCTGCGTACTTGGTGTAACGAGCATCTGTATCTTGTTTTTCTTGATCAGCTTCATCCAGCAAAGCCTTGTATTCATTCAAGCCAACCTTATTTGCCACATCAGCATTTTTCCCTTTTTCTATACCAATATTATCTGCAGCATCACCTGTTTCAGGGTTAAAGATATTCAGATAAGTTGATGGATCTTGGTAGTCTGCTGACCAGCCAGACATGTTGAGATCGTAGTCTTTCTGAGCTGCTGTTTCTGCAAAGTAGGCAGAATTATCAAAGTCATCTGTTGACATTTGCTGAACATCAATAACGACATTTTCTTGGCCAAGCGCTGATTCGACAGACTGTTTGAAGGAATTCGTCCGTTGTACCAAAACCTTGTCAGACTGATCGACAGGGACGTCAATATGGATTGGGAATTCTACACCTTCAGCTTGCAAGGTTTCTTTTGCCTTGGCAAATTCCGCCTTGGCTTTATCAGCATTGTAGATACTATCCTGAGCATCCGCCAGCTTAATGCCATTCCACTCATCTCCATAAGATGAAAGTTGGCTCTCTACTACATCAGAGAAGTCCTTACCGTCCACCTGCACAAAGCTAGGAGGAACAAGCAAGCTACGGATGAGTTTAGTCGCTCCATCTTTACCATTCATCTGAGCTCCAAAAGATGTCCGGTCAAAGGCAAAGTTAATCGCCTGACGGAAGTCTTTATTTTGAATAGCAGCTGTAGTTGATGCCTTTTGAGCATCTGATGTCTTAGACGAATGATTATAAGTCTTACGATTCAGATTGAAAGCAAAATAGAAACTAGTTGAATTCTGTGGTGTGTAAATAATATTGTCTTTGTACTGCTTTTCTACAGAAGCATAGTTAGAGCTCGTAGGGTAAAGCCGTGCTTGAGAATAAGCCCCGTCTGAGAAGTTGCGGATCAAGGATTCCTGATCCGAACCATCAAAATAAGTCAGTTTTATATTTTCAACCTTGACATTGTCCTTATCCCAATAGTTCTGGTTTTTAGCATATTCAATGACAGACTTAGAAGTGAATGCTTTCAGAACATAAGGTCCGTTATAAAGAATGGAAGAAGGTTTTACGGTACCAAAATCTTTGCCTTGTGACTTCAAGAAATCCTCATTGATGGGGAACAGAATCCCCATGGTCGTCTTAGAGTTCCAGTAGCTTTCTGGCTGGTTGAGCGTGTATTCGACCGTGTGGTCATCAACTGCTTTTACTCCAACTGTTGAGAAGTCTTTAGACTCTCCTTTGACATAGGCATCCAAGCCTTTGATAGAGCTTTGGACGATAGGAAGAGCTTCAGAATTTTCATCTGCCGCGTGCTTCAAACCTGCTACAAAGTCTTGTGCTTTAACCTCTGCATATTCTTCACCATCTGATGTGTACCACTTAGCATCTTTACGAAGCTTATAGGTATAGGTCAAACCATCCTTTGAAACAGTCCAGTCTTCCGCAATAGATGGAACCAAATTGCCGTATTTATCATTTTCTAAAAGGCCGTCCACCAAGTTTGTAATAACATCGGACGTAGTAGCTCGATTTGAATTGACATAGTCCAAAGTATCAGGATCACTCAAATAGACATAAGAATAGGTATTACTGGCACTAGAGCTTCCACAAGCAGCTAAGATTAGTGTTGACACGACTGTCAGTCCAGTAATGGCCAACCATTTAGATTTTTTCATGAGCATTCTCCTTCTCAATTTATATTGTATTATTATACAATATTTTTTATAAAACAAATGCTTTTATGTAGAAAAATAATAATTTTCTATTTTTCAGCTTGTATATCTGTATTATTTCAAATATTTTTTTCTATTTTGTGAGTTTTTCTGAAAGATGCTTTTATAAAAATCTCTTTAAAGGGATTACTCTACTTTTCTCTACATTTATTTTGTAACCTTTTATTATCCTTGATTTATAAAAGAAAAGAGAATTTTATGATACAATGGTTATATCTTGTTTTAGGGGAAAGAAATGAAACGATTATTCCTATGTTTACTAGTTTTGGTCGGAATGACCGCCAGCAAGGTTGCAGCAGATGATTTCAACATTGCCGCTAAAAGTGCAATGGCTGTGGATGCTACTTCTGGAAAGATTCTCTACGAAAAAGATGCTAATACTCCAATCGAAGTCGGCTCCATCACCAATCTTTTGACCGTCTATCTGGTCTATGAAGCCATTGACAGAGGAGACTTGACTGCCGATACTTATGTTGATATTTCAGACTACGCTTACAATCTGACATCTAATCCAAATATCAGCAATGTCCCTTTGGAAGCCAAACGTTACAAAGTCAAAGGACTTGATTGCCGCTTCCTTGATGTCCAGCTCCAACAGTGCCACGATTGCCTTGGCTGAGAAGGTTGGGGGCAGCGAAGAAAATTTCGTCCAAATGATGAAGGCTAAGCTTAAAGAATGGGGTATCAAAGATGCTACTATTGTGAACTCCACAGGGCTGAATACTCTTCTTCTGGAATACGCAACTGAAGAAACAGACTATACTGCCTCAGCTAGCACAGCTAAAAAAAGCAAGGACACTGAAAACAAATTCAGCGCCTACGACTTGGCTGTTATCAGCCGGCATCTGATTATGGACTTCCCTCAAGTGACAGAGATCACTTCCAAGTCCACAGCCAAAATTGCAGGGACGAGTCTGGAAAATTATAACTTCATGCTGGAAAACCAGTCCAACTTCCGCTCAGGTGTGGACGGACTCAAAGCCGGCAGTTCGGAGAAGGGAGGCTCTTCCTTTGTTGCAACGACTACTGAGAATGGCATCCGCATGATTACAGTTGTGCTAGACGTTGAGCAAACTGACGGAGACCCTTACGCACGCTTTGTAGCCACAGCGTCTTTGATGAACTATGTTTCGCAAAACTTCACCCAGACGACCATTGTGGCCTGAGGGTGAAGCCTACAATAAAAGCCATTCAACCGTTATTGACGGCAAACAAAAGACCGTTCCAGCCGTTGCCAGCAAGGATTTTACCATCATTGAACGCATCGCCAATCAGGCGGAACACAAAGTAGAATTCTCCACCAACGAAAAAGGCTTCCAAGCTCCACTGAAAAAAAATACTGAGCTCGGAACCTTGACCTATAATGACCCTGAGCCAATCGGCCAAGGCTATCTGGAAAACAAAGCACCTTCTGTCACAATGGTAGCCGGCCAAGAGGTGAAAAAGTATCTTCTTCAAGGTCTGGTGGAATGACTTTCGTCCGCTATGTCAACGAGAAATTATAAAGAAAAGCCGCGAATCAAATGATTCGCGGTTGTTTTGTATGTTTTGTAAATGTTGGACTAGAACTAGTAAACATCTTTGAATATTAACTCACAATGCGGTTCTTCAAGCAGTGATTTAAAGTTTCGCCTAGACAAAGCTTTATCCAACTGATCCTTCCATTTCATAGCTAATCAAGCGGTTAAGCTCAACAGCATACTCCATAGGCAGTTCTTTGGTGAAAGGTTCGACAAAGCCCATGACAATCATTTCGGTTGCTTCGGATTCGGACAAGCCACGGCTCATGAGATAGTAGAGCTGCTCTTCTGAAATCTTAGAAACCTTGGCCTCATGCTCCAGAGCCACCTGAGAGTTATGAATTTCATTAAAGGGAATGGTATCTGATGCCGAAATATCATCCATGATAATCGTATCACACTCAATATGGCTGACGGATTTCTGTGAATTCTTTCCAAAGGTCACTTGACCTCGGTAATCCACCTTACCTCCGCCCTTAGCAATAGACTTAGACACGATAGATGAGCTGGTATGCGGAGCATTGTGAATCATCTTAGCACCTGTATCTTGGTGCTGATTGGTATTAGCAAAGGCAATGGAAAGCATGGTTCCACGCGCTCCAGGTCCATCCAGATAGACAGACGGATATTTCATAGTCGTTTTCGCACCGAGGTTCCCGTCAATCCACTCAACCGTCGCATCTTTCATGGCCCGCGCCCGCTTGGTCACGAGGTTGTAGACATTATCGGACCAGTTTTGAATAGTGGTGTAGCGCATATAGGCACCATCAAGAGCAAAAATTTCAACAATCGCCGCATGCAAGCTATTGCTAGAATAAGTCGGAGCTGTACATCCTTCAACATAATGGACGCTAGCGCCCTCATCGACGATAATCAAAGTCCGCTCAAACTGACCAGAATTTTCATTGTTAATCCGGAAATAGGTCTGTAAGGGAACGTCAACCTTGACACCTTTTGGAACATAGATGAAGGTCCCACCTGACCAAACGGCGGAGTTAAGAGCTGCTAGCTTGTTATCTGTTGGAGGGACCAGCTTAGCAAAATACTGCTTGAAAAGCTCTGGGTATTCCTTGAGAGCTGAGTCGGTATCCGTAAAGACAATTCCTAGCTTTTGGAACTCTTCCTTCATATTGTGGTAGACCACTTCGGACTCATACTGGGCTGCCGCACCAGCGAGGTAAGCCCGCTCTGCTTCTGGAATCCCAATCCGCTCAAAGGTTTCCTTGATCTTCTCAGGCACTTCATCCCAGCTTCTAGCAGGCTTATCAGAGGCCTTTTGATAATAAATCAAGTCATCAAAATTAATTTCCGACAAATCCGGCCCCCAAGTCTGCATTGGCATCTTCTTGAAAGCCTCGTAGGATTTGAGGCGAAAATCCAGCATCCATTCTGGTTCATCCTTGGCTGCAGAAAGCTCACGAATGACCGCTTCATTCAGCCCTTTCCCTGTCGAGAGGACAGGCTCAACATCGTCATGGAAACCAAACTTGTACTCACCGAGATCAATCGGTTTTGGTTCTACTCTTTCTTCTGACATAATTTCCTTTCACATTCTTACTTTTTATCTTCTTCAATTGCTCGCTTGAGGGCATTCCAACCCAAGGTCGCACACTTAATCCGCTGCGGGAATTTGGCAACGCCTGCTAAAAAGGCTCCATCTCCCAAGTCTTTCTGGCGACTGTCTTCCTGGCCCTGAACCATCTGCGAGAAGACTTCTGCTAATTCCAGGGCCTGCTCTTTTGTCTTACCCAGCACCGCATCCGTCATCATGCTAGCCGAAGCCGTTGAGATGGTACAGCCGGAATTCACAAAGGCAATATCTTCAATCTGGTTTTCAGCATTAAACTTCACAGACAAGCTGATAACATCACCACAGGTCGGGTTATTGAGAACTACCTGCTCCACATCTTCCAGTTTCCCATGATGATGGGGGTGAGCCGAGTGGTCGGTCACAACCGCCTTGTAAAGACTGTCTAACTTAGAAAGCGCCATTGAAAAACTCCTTTGTCTTTTCTAAAGCATCTACCAGCTTGTCGCAATCCACATAGGTATTGTAGATATAAAAGCTGGCCCGCACAGTCGCTGGTACCTGCAGATAGGTGAGTAGGGGCTGGGCACAATGGTGACCCGCCCGAACAGCCACTCCCTCATAGTCCAGAGCCGTTGCGACATCATGCGGATGGAGACCATCCAGGTTAAAGGCAATCACGCCTGAGCGCTGGGCCAAATCTTGAGAACCATAAATGGTCAAGCCTTCCACTGCCTGAAGCTTAGGAAATACGTAGGCAATCAGATCCTGCTCATGCTGAGTAATAGCATCCATGCCCAAGCCTTCCAAATAATCAATGGCCGCTGCAAGACCGATTGCTCCTGCCATATTTGGCGTTCCAGCCTCAAACTTCCAAGGCAATTCCTTCCAGGTCGCTTCCTGCTCATAGACGAAATCAATCATTTCGCCACCGAACTCGACTGGCGACATCTGCTCTAGCAGCTCTTCCTTGCCATAGAGTACCCCGATCCCAGTAGGTCCAGCCATCTTATGTCCCGAAAAAGCGAAGAAGTCTACACCCAAATCCTGCACATCAATCTTCATGTGAGGAATGGATTGAGCCCCGTCCACCACCAAAAGCGCTCCTTGCTGATGAACCAGCTGGGCAATATCCTTGATGGGATTGATGACACCGAGGACATTAGAAGCATGAGCCAGAGAGACAAACTTGGTTCGCTCATTGAGCTTGGCACGAAAATCATCCATATCCAGAGCACCATCCTTGAGATAGACATAGACCAACTTGGCTCCAGTCTTCCTACAAGCTTCCTGCCAGGGAATGACATTGGAATGGTGCTCCATAATCGAAATCATCACTTCATCTCCAGGCTGCAGCCTTTCAGCCGCAAACTGAGCCACCCAATTAAGGCCCGTCGTGGTTCCTCGCGTAAAGAGGACTTCTCTGCTAGAAGCCGCATTGATAAAAGAGCGAACTCTTTCTCTGGCTGCTTCATAAGATGCTGTCGCCCGCTCGGCTAGCGTATGCACACCGCGGTGGACGTTGGCATTGTCTCTAAGATAGTAGTTTTCAATCGCTGCCAGCACCTGCTTGGGTTTCTGGGTTGTCGCCGCATTGTCCAAATAAACCAAAGGCTCATCATTGACAATTTGGTCCAAAATGGGAAAATCTTGCTTGATTGCTTCTGCATTAAACATGGACATGAAGACTCCTATCTACTTATACGGGACAAGGCCCAGCTTTTTATCTTTTTGCGAGAATAATATCGATATTTTCAATCATTTCATCACGGACTTCCTTAACAGGGATTTCCACAATCACTGAGCCCAAGAAGCCGCGCACGACCAAGCGTTCAGCCGTCGCCTTATCAAGCCCCCGACTCATGAGGTAATACATATCCTCTGGATCCACCTGACCGATAGAAGCTGCGTGACCAGCTGTCACATCGTTTTCATCAATCAAGAGGATGGGATTAGCATCTGAGCGCGCTTGGTCAGACAGCATGAGAACCCGGCTTTCCTGCTGGGCATCTGCTCCTTTAGCGCCCTTTGATAATATGACCGATACCATTGAAGGTCAGAGTTCCTTTTTCTAGGATAACTCCGTGCTGCAGGATATTTCCGATAGAGTTGCAGCCATAGTTAGTTACTCGGGTGTCAATTCCTTGAACCTGCTTACCACTGGAGAGAGCCACCACTTTCATATCCGCATGACTACCCTTGCCATAGAGGTCGCTATCAAAGTCAGCCACAACATTGCCTTCGTTCATAACACCGATGGCCCAGTCAATCATAGCATCATTGTCCAGCTTGCCACGACGGCTGATATAAGCCGTTATATTTTCGCCCAAGCGGTCAATAGCTGAAAACTTAATCTGAGCTCCAGCCTGAGCAATAACTTCGACAGTGATATTGGCTGTTACTGGAACAGAGCCCTCACCGTAAGTTTCTAAGCGTTCCAAGTAGTTAACCTTGGAATGCTTGCCTGCGATAATCAAAATATGCTTGTTAAAAGGAACATCGCTTTCGCTGTCCTGATAAAAAATTCCTTCAATCGGCTGATCAATCTCAACATTGTCCGGCACATAAAGAACCGCACCGCTGTTGAAATAAGCCGTGTGGTAAGCCGCCAATTTGTCCTCGTCATACTTGACCGCAGACATAAAGTGCTTTTCTACCAACTCTGGAATCTCTTCCAAAGCAGAGTGAAAATCTGTGAAGATTACACCTTGCTCTGCTAAATCAGCCGGCAATTGCTCCAGAACAGTATGAGTTCCCACTTGGACAAGCTTGAGATTGTCTTCTAGAGCTGTAAAGTCTGGAACACTTGTCAGCGGCTCGCTCTCTGAAATACGGCCGTCTCCCAGATTCCAGCGATGAAATTTAACCCGCTCAATACGCGGCAATTCTAACTGGTCAATTTTATCAAAGGCCTGCTGACGCAGTTGAAAGAGCCAGTCTGGCTCTGCATGTAGCTGTGAAAATTCTTGAATCAATTCTTTAGTCATGTCATTCTCCTATCTTTTATAAAAGTCAAAAGAATGTTTGACTAGGCTTCTTCTGTATAGGTGAAGCCCAACTCTTCAGCCAATTTAGCATAGCCCTCTTTCTCCAAGCGGACTGCCAATTCAGGACCGCCAGAAAGAACGACTTTACCATCCATCATGACATGAACCACATCTGGAGTGATATAGTTGAGCAGGCGTTGGTAGTGGGTGATAATCATAGCACCAAAGCCTTCACCGCGCATAGCATTAACCCCTTTGGACACAACCTTAAGAGCATCGATATCCAGACCTGAGTCAATCTCATCTAAAAGCGCAAAAGTCGGCTCTAGCATGAGCAACTGCAGGATTTCGTTACGCTTCTTTTCACCACCTGAGAAACCTTCATTAAGGTAGCGCTCAGCCATTTCTTCTTTCATGTTGAGCAGTTCCATCTTTTCATCCAGCTTCATGATAAAGTCGCGGACAGAGATTTTTTCCTCGTCTTCTTTGCCAGCATTCATAGCTGCACGGAGAAACTCTGCGTTAGTAATACCAGGAATTTCACTAGGGTACTGCATAGCCAGGAAGAGTCCCATGCGAGCACGCTCATCCACTTCCAACTCTAAGATATTGACTCCATCAAAAAGCACCTCTCCTTGAGTCACCTCGTAGTTAGGATTACCCATGATAGCTGCAGACAAGGTGGACTTCCCTGTTCCATTTGGGCCCATGATGGCTGCAACCTCTCCTGTTTTCAGAGTGAGATTCACCCCTTTGAGAATTTTTTTCCCTTCGATTTCAACATGAAGATCTTTAATTTCTAAGACAGACATTTCTTTTTCCTTTCTTTGCTTAGCTGATTTACATACTTTAGTATACCAAAAAAAAGCCCAAAAGGCTTTTATTTTGTTTAGAGCTATTCTTATTTATTCCTCTTTTGACGCCATTTCCGCCGAACTTCCTCACGGTAGGAGGAGTTCCCAATAAAGCGGAGAATATTGAGCAAAGGAGTACGATTAGGCCCCAAAACTCCGACCAGCTCAGCAAAGAGCTCAACACCCAGAAGTAAGCCTATCATCAAGAGCACGCCACCAATTCGACTGGAAACATTCAACAAGAGAGAAATCATGGCAAAGACCAGCGAAATTCCGTAGATAACCAGTACTGTTCCTCGGTGAGTCAATCCCAAGGACAAGAGTCTGTGATGAAGATGGTGCTTGTCAGGCGTGTAGAATTTCTGACCAGACAGAGTACGGCGGATAATCGCCAGAAAAGTATCCGTAATCGGCACCCCTAAGATAATCATAGGAGTCACCACCGCAACAGCTGTCGCATTTTTCAGCCCTTGCAAGGACAGAACGGCAATCATAAAGCCGATGAAGAGAGCCCCTGTATCACCAAGATAGACGATAGCTGGGTGGTAATTGTAAGGGAAAAAAGCCGCAATTGACAAGACCAAGACGAAAATAGTCAGGGTCAGAAAAGAGATTGTGCTGGGGCAAAAAGAAGTAAGAAACAATCCCCATCGTCACCAAGGAGATGATGGACACCCCACTCACCAGACCATCCAGACCGTCAATCAAATTAACTGCATTGGTGATAGAAATAATCCACACCACTGTCAAAATATAGGACAGCCAAGGCTCAAAATGCAGGAAAGGTCCGCCAAAAGGAATCTTAAAATCATCCAATCGGAAATCTGTCAGCCACCAGATTAGACTGGCTGCTAGAACAATCCCACCCATTTTCAGCAGAGGCGATAGTTCTTTGATATCATCGACCAGCCCTGTAAAGGCAATAATCAAACCACCTAGAACGACCGGCCAAACATAATCAAAATAGGTCTGTCCAAAAAAATCTACAGCAACAATCTGCGGCATCAAGAGCAGAGTAGAGATAGAAAAGGCCGCTACAATCGCCAACCCGCCACTGCTAGGCATGGGCTTTTTATTGATGCGGCGAGCATTGGGATAATCTACCGCACCAATCTTAAAGGCTAAGAGCCGAACCAAGGGCGTCAGAATCACCCCGATAAAAAAAGTTCCCAGCAATACCAAGATAAACTTTAACGGAAAAGTAATCATAGGCATTCAACCTTCTGCAGGCCGGAGACCGCATCTGTCACCAAAAGCAGATGACCGTGCTCCTGCAGCACTGCCCGAGTGATATCTGAATCATCTGCGAATTCACGCATCTTGGCCAAGAGCCAAGCTGGATAGCGCTCTGGGAAGCCCTCAACATCCACTAAAATCGTCAAATAATAAGCTGAATCATACTTATAAAGTTCTGATAAGTCAATCTTATAGTCCACTGTCTGGGCAAAGGCCGCAGCAGCCTTAATATCTTCAAATCGCAGGATATAGTAAATGTAACGCTCCGCATTTTCTGTCGACTGCTCATCGGCCGCCTCCTGAGAAAGCTGCTCCCTTTCCTCTGCTTCGGCTGTTTCCAAAGATTGGACTGCTTCTATGTCTTCCTTACTCTTTTCAAAAATGCTCTTTTCCAATGTCTTGAGGAATTCATCTGGAGACATATGAGACAGCTCATCCATGTCTGGCAGATCTGCCAAATCCTCAAAACTCAGATTCTTATCCAACTTAGACTTGGTAACAAACACATCCACCTTATCTGGCTTAGGCGTCACACGGAAAACTCAGCATACCGCTGTCCAAAAATTATCCGGCATTTCCAACTCATCTAAGATGGTATAGAAAAATTCTTCCGTCTTTTCTTGGGGGACCAAGAAATCGGCCATTTCCATGCCGCGCTCTTCCAAATCTTCCAGCTGAATCGTGATTTTTATGGTCGAATCACTAATCTGTTTCATTTCCATATCTCTACCTCATACACTTCTAGTCCTACTATTATACTAAAAAATCCCCCGTATTTCAAAAAATAGCTAGTATTGGTCTGAAAAATGGAAGTTGCTAGAAAAACTCTCAGAAAATTCTGAGAGCTTATTATTTCACTACATGAGAGAGTCAGGAAACATTAAAATCGCCCCCTTTTATCCCATCAAAGCTTTGATGACTGCATAAACCAGAAGCACGCCGCCTAGGCCAATCCGATATTTCCCAAAAATTGTAAAGTCATGCTTTTTGACGTAGTCTGTCAGGAAACGAATCACGACTAGACTGACACCGAAGGCCACCCCCATGGCAACTAAGAGCAAGAAGATTTGCCCAAATCCCAGACTGTTCCCATTCTTGATGAACTTGAGAATTTTCCAGCCACTAGCGCCAAACATAATGGGAATCCCCTAGATAGAAAGTGAACTCTGTCACGACAGAACGACTGACACCATTCAGGAGACCACCGACAATGGTGGCACCAGAACGGCTAGTCCCAGGGAAGAGAGCTAGAACCTGAAAGAGACCAATTTGCAAGGCAGTCTTGTAAGGAAGAGAAGCTAAATCTGTCACAGCAGGCTCCTCATGCTCGCGCCTTTCCAGATAGATAAAAGCAGCTCCATAGACAATCAGCATCACTGATACAGAGACCAGATTGTAGAAATGCGCTTCAAACCAATCATCCAAGAATAAGCCGATAACAGCAGCTGGCAAGGCTGCCACGACGACCTTGGCCCAAAGCTGCCAGGTCTTTTGAACCTGACGTGCTGATTTGCCTGGTTTAAAAGGGTTGAGCTTGTCAAAATAGATGACGACAACCGCCAAAATAGCTCCCAGCTGAATAACGACATTAAACATTTCCATAAAGGCTGGACTTTGATTCTTTATACTGGATAAAAGTCTTGAATCAAAATCAGGTGACCTGTACTGGAAATCGGCAGCCATTCTGTGATTCCTTCGATGATACCGTAAATAATAGAGATAAAAATTTCAATGATAAACATAGAATACTCCTGAAACAAGGGTTTACTCAAGGAAAGTCGTATATAAATTCCCCAAAGAGTATTAGGGTCTTTATTATATCACAATTTCAAGGCTAGGAAAAGCCAGTACTAAGACTTTTCCGGATAGGCGAGGGCTTGTCTATTAGAAAGCTCCACCGCCTCCGCCGCCTCCGCCACCGGAGAACCCACCACCTGAACTTCCGCCAGATGAGACAGAGAAATTGCTGGCTGTGGTGGCTACATGGCCGTAGTTTGAGAAGCTGTGCATACTGCTATAGAAGGCATAGTGCAAGTTAGCCTGAACATAGCTGTCCATAGATGGATTTTGCAAGCGAATCTGACGCAGAGCCATGACACGGCTGACACGATCTGCATAGCCAAAGAGGGTCGCATAGACCAAGAGACGGTTCCAAAGGATAATACCTTCAATTTCTGTCTTGTCCAGATGAGCAATATCTCGCAGCATATTGGAAAAACTTCGCCACAGATAGTAATCATGCGCGCCTTCATCATTCAGGACGCCATCTCGCCAATAAAGCTGTGCCTTACTAGCAAAAATGCAAATCATAACAAGCCCCATCAATGCTAAGGGAATATATATCCAGATAAAGCCTCCAAAAGCGCCCAAGTAGACAAATAAAAATCCAAGAGAAAACAGCAAAACAGCACTAGCTAGAATAATGGCAGTAATTAGTAATCTCTTTTCCTGAACTTTAAGAGGCCGGTAGTGACTAAAGAGACCCAAACGCTTGCCTTCAGAGCGCACTTCTTTAGATAAGGAGCGCAAACTGTTAGTAAATAAGGACTTGATATTACTACCAATGTTACGAATATAGGACTCATCCGCAGAAGACTTGTGCTTATAAATATCTTCTGAAATTTGATAGGCTGAAAAGAGATCTTTCACACTGGCTTGGGATTGTTTGTTGAAAGCCATGCCCAGAAAACGTCTTTCAAAGTCCGCCAGTCCATCATAGGTCGCTATTTGCAGAACAGGATTTTCAGCATCTCCCTGCAGGAGGAGATTGCCCCTATCCAGCAAGTCTAACAAAGTCGCCTGAACCATGTTTTCAAAGTTCAGCACTGCCTTGCCGCCCCTAGTCGGATCGACATCCTCCATGTCCACCGCGTAAATATTTTCCGCCAAGACAAGAGGAGACAAGTCCTGAGGAGCCTCGTATAGACGGGCATTCTTGGGATAAGACTGCTTGAGGCTTGATCTTCTGAGCAAAAGACAAAATAAAGAATAGCCGCTGCAAGGATGGCACATAAGAGCAGCAAAGGCATATAAATTTCTCCTAGTTGCCGGTAAAAGACCGTCTTGCGGGCAATTTTTTCTTCTTGAGCTTTAAAGGTTGGCAAGTAGTCGCTCTCGTCTTCATTCTGGGACACAAGAGAGACCGCTTGTCGATCCCAATAGCCGTGGAGCTCGACATTATCACCTGAGCCAATTCCATTGAGTTTGACCAGATAGTCGGTGCCATCCTTATCCACGAAAGGCTGGGTTCCAAAGTAGCCACTATGAGCAAAAAGCTCGCTCTTATCTGGATTGCTCAAGCCAGAAACTGTCAAAACGACTTCTTCTATCCCCTGATCCCAGTCGCTGATAGGAGTCCAGTTGAGCTCAGCAATATCCTTGTGAAGAAAAAGGAGATTTCTCAGCTGCCAAGTCACAGTAACAACAACTCTGTCACCGTCGTTTCCTGAATTATAGATTTTGACCTCATAGCCATCTCCCAAGTCTTTGACTTGGGGGTTAATGTCCATATCTGGCTCACCATTGGTCAGAACCGAGACCGTCGGATTCCCATCAATGGCAAAGCCATTGGGCATCTTTCCAGCAGAGCCCAGCGACACAATTTGACCGTTATAGTCGTCATTAAACTTGTAGGTTACTTTCTCTGTGTAGGTAGCTGTATTGTCCTCACGCAAGGCCAGATCGCCTTGATAGGATTCAATATCATAGTCAACAGCCGAGACAACCTGACCAAAACAAAGACAGGAAAATAAGACTAATAGGAGACAAAAATATCGTTTCATACTCAACCTCTCTTTACAGATATTTTGTTCTATTATATCATTTTTATCAAGTAAGGGCTTACTAGGATTGAAAAGAACGGTAATTTTCGATAGAATAGGAAGAACTATTATTAGATAAGCAGGAGAAACCCATGAAGAAATTATTACTCACTTTATTTACAGCCCTCCTGGTCACCTTAGGAACGATCCATGTTATTCAGGCCGATGACTACCTGAGAATCGGTATGGAAGCAGCCTACGCGCCCTTCAACTGGACTCAGGATGACGATTCCAACGGTGCTGTAAAAATCGAAGGCACCAACCAATATGCCAACGGATACGATGTGCAGATTGCCAAAAAAATTGCTCAAGAGATGGGTAAGGAACCTCTGGTTGTCAAGACTTCCTGGAATGGCTTGATTCCTGCTCTGACTTCCGGCAAAATTGACATGATTATTGCAGGTATGAGCCCAACTGCCGAGCGGAAAAAGGAAATCGCCTTTTCCAACAGTTACTACACCAGCGAGCCAGTTCTCCTAGTTCGTAAAGATGGAAAATATGCATCTGCTAAGACTCTAGAAGACTTCAAAGACGCTAAAGTCACTTCCCAGCAAGGAGTTTATCTCTACAATCTCATTGACCAACTGCCTGGTGCCAAAAAAGAAACAGCTATGGGCGATTTTGCTCAGATGCGTCAAGCCTTAGAATCCGGTGTTATTGATGGCTATATCTCTGAGCGGCCAGAAGCCTTGACTGCCGAGACTGCCAACTCCAACTTCAAAATGATTCAATTTGAGAAAGGCTTTGAAGTCGGCGAAGAAGATGCTTCCATTGCCATTGGGATGCGCAAGGATGACAATCGTATCGAGCAAGCCAATGCAGCAATCGCTAAGATTACTACCAATGACCAAGTCAAGCTGATGGATGAGATGATTCAGAAACAGCCTGTTGATACGGATAGTGAAACAACGAATGAATCATTCTTCAGTCAAGTTGCTAAGATTCTGGCTGAAAACTGGCCTCAATTCCTACGCGGAGCTGGGTTGACCTTGCTTATTTCGATAACAGGAACCATTGCAGGCCTCATCATCGGACTGCTGATTGGAGTTTATCGGACGGCACCAGCTTCTAAGAATAAACTCCTGGCATCACTGCAAAAAATCTTCGGCTGGTTCTTAAATGTCTATATTGAGATTTTCCGTGGAACTCCAATGATTGTTCAGTCCATGGTTATCTACTACGGAACAGCCCAGGCTTTCGGAATCTCTATCGACCGAACTATCGCGGCCATTTTCATCGTCTCCATCAATACTGGAGCTTATATGAGTGAGATTGTCCGCGGTGGTATATTTGCTGTTGATAAAGGGCAATTTGAAGCCGCAACAGCACTGGGTATGACTCATGGTCAGACCATGCGCAAGATTGTTCTGCCTCAGGTCGTCCGCAATATTCTGCCCGCAACCGGTAACGAATTTGTCATCAATATCAAGGATACATCTGTGCTGAACGTTATCTCGGTAGTCGAGCTTTATTTCTCTGGAAATACTATCGCTACCCAGACCTACCAATACTTCCAAACCTTTACCATCATCGCTGTAATCTACTTTGTCCTGACATTCAGCGTGACACGCATCCTGCGCTATGTTGAAAAACGCTTCGACACAGACAACTACACGACAGGTGCCAATCAAATGCAGACAGGAGAAGTAAAATCATGACAGAAACCATTTTAGAAATTAAAAACCTCAAGAAGTCCTACGGTGAAAACCAAGTCCTCAAGGACATCTCCCTCACCGTTCATAAAGGAGAAGTGATTTCCATCATCGGCAGCTCCGGCAGCGGAAAGTCAACCTTCCTGCGCTCCATTAACCTTCTGGAAACGCCAACTGGCGGACAGATTTTCTATCGCGGCAAGAATGTTCTGGACGAGAATTACGACTTGACCCATTACCGTGAAAAGCTGGGCATGGTCTTTCAGTCTTTCAATCTCTTCGAGAATCTTAATGTCCTTGAAAACACTATCGTCGCTCAGACAACAGTTCTGAAAAAAGAACGGTCAGAAGCCGAGAAAATTGCCAAAGAAAACCTCAACAAAGTTGGCATGGGCGAGCAATACTGGCAGGCCAAGCCTAAGCAACTCTCAGGAGGTCAGAAGCAGCGGGTCGCTATTGCCCGCGCCCTCTCCATGAATCCTGATGCCATCCTCTTTGACGAGCCGACTTCAGCCCTCGACCCTGAAATGGTCGGTGAAGTTCTGAAAATCATGAAAGAACTAGCTCAGGAAGGGCTGACAATGATTGTCGTGACCCACGAAATGGAATTTGCCCGTGATGTTTCCAGCCATGTTATCTTATGGACAAGGGCGTCATTGCTGAAGCTGGCAGCCCGCAGGATATCTTCACCAATCCCAAAGAAGAAAGAACTAAAGAATTCCTGCAACGCTTCCTCAGCTAAATTACTTCTATTTTCAAAAACAAAAAAAGGAATCTGGAACTAAGTCCAGATTCCTTTTTTGATTTAATGAGCAATATCAGTTGCACAATTTTGAAGTTTAGTCTTCAAATTTTTCATGGTTTTTGTCGTAGAAATCAATCAAGCCAAGAGCTGTTTCAAAAGAGATATTTTTCACTTTTGCACGTCCTTGAGCAAGAGCAATGATAGACATTTCACGTGCATTTGTTTCTTTACTAATACGGTAACCGGTGATCTTCTTATCACGTACCCAACTAACAACAGATTCTACTTTCTCGAAATTAGATTTAGCCATTTCTTACTCCTCTCTATTCTAGCTACATCAACTACTATAATTGTTTTTATACAGTTTGTCAACTTAAACAAACCAAATTCGAACAAATTAAATAATTCTGAATTTTCTTTACTTAGCTTTGAGGGCTGAAAGTATCTGAGTCCGAATACTTTCGACACCTTCTGGATTTGCTGGAAGGAAGATGGTATTATTACCCGAACTATCTGCAAAATTATTCAGCGTATCCAGGTACTGATTGGTCAAAAGAATAGACATAATCTGCTCTTCTGTCAACTCAATGTTGGCGCCCTTCAATTCCTTGATCGAATCTGCCAAACCATCCACAATGGCCTTCCGCTGCTCGGCAATACCAACCCCATGCAGGCGGTCTTTCTCAGCTTCTGCAGAGGCAGCTGTCACAATCTTAATCTTATCCGCTTCAGCCAATTCCTGAGCAGCCACACGCTTACGCTGCGCCGCATTGATTTCGTTCATAGACTGTTTAACTTCAGCATCAGGCTCAACCTTGGTAATCAAGGTTTTGACAATGATATAGCCATAGGTCGACATTTCTTCAGCTACCTGTTTTTGGACCTCTAGGGCAATTTCGTCCTTCTTTTCAAAGAGCTCATCCAAGGTCAGTTTTGGAACGGAGGAACGAAGGGCATCTTCAATATAGGACTTAATCTGTGCTTCTGGCCGCATAAGTTTGTAATAAGCGTCAATCACGTTGTTTTCATTTACACGATACTGGGTCGCAACATTCATAGTTACGAAAACATTATCCTGTGTCTTGGTCTCAACGACAATCTCGCTCTGCAGCAAACGCAGCTGAACGCGAGCCGCTATCTTGTCAATCCCTAAAGGAAGACGGAAATTGATACCACTGCTGCTGGTTTTGTGGTAGCGTCCAAAACGCTCAATGATTGCCACAGATTGCTGACGAACCACATAGACTGCACTAAGCAACAAGAATATAAAGATTATGATCAATATGATAAAGAAAAAAATGGAATAAAACAACATGTTCAAGCCTCCTTGATTCACTATAGTATATTCTAACATATTTAATTTGCAGTTTCAAACGAAAGCATACAAATTAGGCTAAAATATATTTACAATTAGACAAGCATATTGTAGAGTGTTTCATTCCCGTTCAGATTGATAAAGGACGGATCGAAACTGCTCAATACGGTTAATCAAAGAAGCATAATCATGCTTATCTGCCAGAGAAATACCAATCAAAACTGGTCCCGTTCCCTTGCTTGCCCGCTTGATATATTCAAAACGAGTGATATCGTCATTGGGTCCTAAAATATCATTTACGAATTCACGCAAGGCACCCGGACGCTGCGGGAAGTTAACCACGAAATAGTGCTTGATACCATCATAAATAAGTGCCCGTTCTTCCATCTCTGGCATACGGTTGATGTCATTATTACCACCTGAGATAATGCAGCAGATAGTCTTCCCCTTGATATACTCGCTCAGAACTTCCAAAGCAGCAACACTTGCAGCACCAGCTGGCTCTGCGACAATCCCTTGCTTGGAATATAGGTCAATGATGGTCTCTGAAATAAGACCTTCATCTACACCGATAAGATTTTGAACATTCTTTTGTGTAACCTCATAGGTTGATGCACCGACCTTCTGGACTGCGATGCCGTCAGCAAATTTATCGATTTCTTTAAGCTTGACCGGACCTCCAGCTTCAAAAGCTGCTTTCATACTGCGGGCACCGTTGGCTTCCACACCAATAACTTCGATAGCTGGCTGACTTTCTTTGATATAGGTTGAGACTCCTGATATCAGTCCGCCGCCGCCAACTGGTACCTAAAACAGCATCAAAATCGATAGCTTCTCTCTTGGCCTCATCTAAGATTTCATAGGCTACTGTCCCTTGACCCAGCTTGGACATCATCATTGTCAAAAGGATCGATAAAGGTGCGATTTTCAGCCTTAGTATAGTCAAGCGCAGCCTTGGCCGAAGCATCAAAGGTATCTCCAACCAGCTTGATATCCACAAATTCACCGCCAAAGAAGCGAACCTGACCAATCTTCTGCTGAGGAGTCGTGATAGGCATAAAAATAGTTGCTGGAATTTTCATTTCCTTACAAGTATAGGCCACTCCTTGGGCGTGATTTCCCGCAGAAGCACAGACAACCCCACGCTGACGTTCCTCTTCATTAAGTTGAGAAATGGCATAATAAGCCCCGCGGAGTTTAAAAGAGCGTACCCGCTGCATATTTTCCTTCTTCAGGTAAATCTTGGCCTGGTACTTCTCCGACAAATAGTGGTCGTAGTCAAGCGGAGTATTGACAACCACATCTTTTAACACTTTATGAGCATGAGTGATATCTTTTGCTCTGAGCATATTTTTTCCTTCCCTATTCTTCCAGTTTATTCTCTATCAAGCAAAACAAGGGGCTGGGAATTCGCATTCCAACCCTAATGTCTTATCTGCTCTTTATCTTAATTGTAAATCTTGAAAGCATCGTCGTCGTTTTTACCAACGAATGGCATTGCTTTACGCAATTCTGCACCGACCTTTTCAATCTCCAGATTAGCAGCTTGCTCGCGGTAAGCAGTGAGTTTGGACGACCAGCCTTGTAATCATCAACGAAGTCGTTCGCAAATTTACCGTTTTGGATATCAGCCAAGACTGCCTTCATGTTTTCTTTGACTTGCTCAGTAATGACGCGCGGACCAGATACATAGTCACCATATTCAGCTGTATTTGAGATAGATTGGCGCATCTTCTTGAAGCCACCTTCATAGATCAAGTCTACAATCAGTTTCATTTCGTGCAGCACTTCAAAGTAAGCCAATTCTGGCGCATAACCTGCTTCAGTCAGAACTTCAAATCCTGCTTCAATCAGGGCAGTCAAGCCACCACAAAGCACAGCTTGTTCACCAAAGAGATCTTCTTCTGTTTCTTCTTTATAAGTTGTTTCAAGAAGTCCAACACGAGCCGCACCAACACCTTTACACCAGTCCATTGCGATGTCTTTTGCATTTCCAGTAGCGTCTTGGTAAACTGCATAAAGAGCTGGTACACCAAAACCTTCTTCGAAAGTACGGCGAACCAAGTGACCAGGGCCTTTCGGTGCACACATAAAGACATCTACATCGGCAGGAACTTTGATAAATTCAAAATGGATGTTAAAACCATGAGCAAATCCAACTGCGTTTCCAGCTTCCAAGTTTGGAGCGATTTCTGCTTCATAGAGATCTTGTTGGATTTCATCTGGAGCCAAAATCATGATAACATCAGCCAATTTAGCTGCTTCTGCTACTGTATAAGTATCAAAGCCATCTTCTTTAGCCTTGTCAAATGACTTACCAGGACGAACACCGATAATCACATCGTGGCCTGTATCGCGCAAGTTTTGCGCATGAGCATGACCTTGTGATCCATAGCCGATTACGGCAATTTTCTTACCGTCAAGTGCTGCTACTTTACATCTTTTTCGTATTCCATTGTTACTGCCATAAGTTTTACTCTCTTTTCTATTTTTATTGCCTGTTAGGCGGTTTTAACAAATTAAAGGTTTGATTTAATCTCGGGTAAAGCCTGTTGCTCCAGTCCGAGCAATATTTTTAATACCATATGGGCGAATGACCCGAAGCAAGGCTTCGCTCTTCTCCGCATCACCAGTCATCTGAACGGTAATAGAGCTAGGTGCTACATCCACAACTGTCGCCCGGAATGGCTGGATAATAGACAGAATCTCTGCCCGCTTATCAGCTGGAGCCGAGACCTTAACCAGAATCACTTCACGCTCTAAGTGAGGGCGGTCCGTGATATCTCGAACCCGAATCACATCAATCTGACGATTGAGCTGCTTGATAATCTGCTCGACTTCTGCCAATGAAGCCACATCAATGATGATGGTGATACGGGAGACTTCCGGATTTTCCGTCGTTCCGACTGAGATACTCTCGATATTAACCTGACGTCTGGAAAGGACACCTGTGAAGCGGTTCAGAACACCCGAACGGTTTTGGAGTTTAGCTGTCAACATTCTACGCATGGAACTTCACCCCCAACATCTCATGATTGCTCTTGCCAGCTGGCACCATTGGAAGAACGTGTTCCTTGCGAGAGATATCCACCTCGATAAACATCGGTATATCTTCCTTTAAAGCTTCCAAATCCTGGACAATGGTCTCCGGATCGTCAAATTTATAGGATTTAACACCATAAGCCTGAGCCATGAGCTGGAAATCTGGCAACGTTTCAAAGACAGACTCAGAGGTACGACCATCATAGAAAGCTTCCTGCCACTGGCGTACCATGCCTAGCGAATGATTGTTGAGCATGATGACCTTAATCGGAATCTTATAGATATTGAGAATAGCCATCTCTTGGTTTGTCATCTGATAGCCACCGTCTCCGACAAAGAGCACCACTTCCTTATCCGATTGGCAATCTTAGCCCCAATCGCTGCTGGAACACCGAATCCCATGGTTCCTAGACCGCCAGAAGTTACCAGTTGACGCTCGTTTTTATAAGGATAATATTGGGCGGCCCACATTTGGTGCTGACCGACGTCTGTTACAACGATGGCATCACCCTTGGTCAGTTCACCCACGCGCTCAATGACAGCCTGAGGCTGTACGACACGTTCTTTCTTATCATATGAGCGAACCCGCTCTTTGTCCTGCGTTACTTTTTCAATCCACTTGCTGGTATTATTATGCACCTGCTCTTCATTTAGCAGCATCTGCAGGGCTTTCTTAGCATCCCCTACGATAGGAATGTCTACACTGATAATTTTCCCAATTTCTGCTGGATCGATATCAATATGTGCTACTTTAGCGTTCTTGGCAAAGGTTTTCGGATTACCAGTCAGACGGTCATCAAAGCGGCAGCCGATACTAATCATAAAGTCGGCCTCAGTCATGGCAATATTGGCCGCAAAAGAACCGTGCATCCCACCCATACCTAAGAACAAAGGATGGTCTGTCGCAATGGTCCCTTGCCCCAACAAGGTAGTGACTACTGGAATCTGATACCGCTCTGCCAAAGCAACCAGCTCTGTTGCTGCCTCGGCATAACTAATACCGCCTCCTGAAAGCAGAACCGGCTTTTTAGCCTTAGAAATCTGCTTGATAATCTTCTTAATCTGCAATTCATTAGGCTCAATAGTCGGCTGATAGCTCGGCAGATGCAACTTGCTGTCATAGATAAAGTCCGTTTCCAGAGCCGAGACATCCTTAGGCAAATCAATAACGACTGGCCCAGGACGACCTGTCGTCGCAATGTGAATAGCTTCTGTAATAATACGCGGAATTTCTGCCGTCTCCCGAACCTGGTAATTGTACTTGGTAATAGGAGTCGTAATCCCAACAATATCCGCTTCCTGAAAGGCATCTTTACCGATTCCAGCCTTGGCCACCTGACCAGTAAAGACTAAAAGGGGGGACGCTATCACTCATGGCATCAGCAATGCCGGTAATGGCATTAGTCGCTCCCGGACCGCTGGTCACAACTGCAACTCCGATTTTCCCAGTAGACTTAGCATAGCCTTCTGCTTCGTGAACACAGCCTTGCTCATGGCGGCCTAGAATATGACGGATGCCTTCAAAACTATAAATAGCATCATAAAGCGGCAGTACAGCGCCGCCGGGATAGCCAAAAATCGTATCAACACTAAGATTTTTCAAGGTTTCCAAAACAAGCTCTGAACCTGTCTTAGAAGTTTCTAATTTGATTTTCTCCATTCTTCCCCTTTCATTTATTTACAATTTTCTAAAAATTCAAAAAGCTTTCTACTATGATAACATTTTTGAAAAAAATTGCAAGTCATGCAGAATGTTTTTCTACATTTTTTTAGCGATTTATCAGATGAAAAGGGAAAATTTTCCAAAGAAACCGAATAAGAGCATGCTGCTTCCATATCAGGGTTTGCCTTTTTCTCTGTAAACAGGAAAACAACCTTCTTACAATATTGCTTTTTATTTTCTATGGACTTCCTTTTTTCTTTAGTGGTATAATAATGCTATTAATTTATCAATGGAGGTCAACAATGGAGAAATTTCTTAATATTTTCAGAAGTCTTGACCGTTCTTGGCTGATTCGTCACTACATTTTCAGCTTTGCTTTCTTTGGGCTACTATTTGTTATGCTAAAAGGTTTCAGCACACCTCTTCCTGTCTGGCTTCTTTATCTGAGTTTTACGCTCTTTTATCCTTTTGCCATGTTTGTCTATGAAAGCATCGTTGATTTGATTATAGGGGACAACATTTTTTTCTCATTCCTGTCCTTATCATGATCATTTGGAAAATCATTCGCTTCTTTATCATCTGGCTTTTTTCCATACCTATCGGCTTGATCGGACTAATTTATCTCTACTTTTCTGTCAATCGTAAGACTGACTAAGGCTGCTTCCCTAAGACAAGCAAAAACTGTAGCAAGAATGATAATTCATTCTTAGATTATACAAAAAAAAGAAACAGGTCTTCTACCTAACTATGGTATAGAAAACCTGTTTCTTTTTCAATTTTTAGTTCATTATCTCTGAATGGTCGATAGCTCGCCTCCACAAGATTGGAGATTAAAGGAAAAGAAATAATGTTTTTTTCTTGATATGCCAATATATCTGATTCCTCTCAAGCTCCTGCCAGCTATAACCAGCCTTTCTCTTGCCCGATTCGGACGGCTTCTGTTCGATTTTTCAGCATCTAGCTTGGTCAAAATAGCAGACATATAGTTACGAACCGTTCCATTTTGACAGGTAGAGTTTTTCAGCAATTTCTTTATTGGATAGGCCAGTCGCCGCAGCTTGCAGGACTAGCCTCTCCTGCTGAGAGAGAGGGTTCCTACTGGTCATTAGCACCTCCATCAATTCCGGCGAATATTCCTTTTGCCCATCTAGAACGGTATGGATGGTCTTTCATCAAATCCGCAATGCTGCGCTCTTTGAGCACATAAGCATCTACATCCGCCTTAACAGCTCGCTCAAAGTAGCCCGGTCGCTTGAAGGTTGTGACGATGATGACCTTGATGTTGGGTCGATTGGCCTTGACCCATTCGAGAACGTCTAGGCCGGTTTGGTGGGGCATTTCCACGTCCAAATAGCTACATCAACAGTTTCTGAGCTAAGACAGTCAATAGCCTTCTGCCCATCTGCGGCCTGATAGACTTCTTCGACATCTGGCTGCAGCTGCAAGAGCTGAGCTAAGGCATCTCTCAGCATACTTTGATCTTCTGCTAACAAAAGTTTCATGCTTCCTTCCCTCCGTATGGCAATTCAATTCGAATCCATGTTGGATCTTGGCTGCTAAGAATCTCAAGCTTTCCTGATAAGGCAGACAGCCGCTCTCGAATACTATGCAACTCCCGTCCGGTCAGCTTTTGAAAACCACAACCATCATCCTGAATGTCTAAAATAAGCTTTTCGTTTTTCTTTACCAAAGAAAAATTACTCTTTTTAGCCTTGGCATGCTTGATAATATTGGTAGCAGCCTCCAGCAAAATCATACTGATTGTTGACTGCTGACTCGGTGGGACACTGGCAACATTGAGCTGGTTATCCATTTCTACCTGAACACCGCTCATCTCCAGCATGGCACGAATGGTCACTAGTTCCTCGTCCAGCGTCCGATTCTTTAGATCATTAATAATCCGCCGAACATCAGCCATGGACTTCTTGCTGATCTCTTGCACTTCCTGCAGTTCTTTTGCTGCCTTGTCATAGGCTTCCATCTGCAAAAACTGCTGAGCCAGCTCCGCCTTAACACTGAGCATAGCAAAGGTATGCCCTAGACTATCATGTAAGTCACGGCCAATCCGATTCCGCTCATTTTCTGCCAGGAAAAGATTCAGCTGGGCATTTTGCTTGACCTTTTCTTCCTTGATCTGCTCTGCCGTCTGAATCCGATAGAGACCAAATGTCATACCATCCGAAAAGAGAAAGATTACAATATAGAAAAGCAATTCTGTTGGACCAACATTGCCCATCAAATAATTAGTTAGTACAATAGCAGGCTGCAAGGCGATAAAGGTCAAAAAACGCCAGGATTTAAAAGAAATATCATCCAGTTCGTAAATTAGCAGATTAGATAGATAAAAAATATACCAGGTAAAACCTGTATTTAAGAAGACAGAACTATAATATATGTAAGAAATCAAGAGCCACCAAGAAAAAAACTGGATAAGGCGATGGTTACTTAACAAGACCGCATAGTAAGCCACAACAAAAATAGCTGTCCAGAGCAAGAGGAAAAGCGGGTATTCCCCGCTGATTACTCCCGCCACTGGAAAGATGATAAAGACCAGCGCAATATGAAACATATAGTGGACTTGTTTAAGCTTTTTCCCACATGAATTTTATTTTACCTCAATTCGCTTTTTTGAGCTGCAGCACAAGAATGCTGACCAAAACCGTATAAATCAGAACAATCAAAGCTGCCTTGCCATTGAACTGATGGTGTTCTAGATAAGAAGACACGACTTGCATCAGTTGATAACTTGGCGTCAACTTACCGATTGGCTGGAGCCATTTTTGGGAAACATAGTCAGAGGGAAACCATAGACCGCCCAGAACAGCCAGTGCCATATAGACGATATTGCCCACTACAGACATGAGCTGAGCACTTGGCAAGAGACTGACCAATACACCCATGGCAATAAAGACCACACTTCCTACCAGAAGGATCAAGGCAATAAGAAGCCAGTCCACCATTGGCAGATTAACCCCGCGAACAAAATGCCCAATCGAGAAGACTACGATGATAGAAAGCATAAAAGTCAACAGCGTACTGCAAAGCTTTGATATATAATATTTTACCATAGAAATCGGCGAGTGCTGAATCATTTTTTGCCAGTTATTATTTTTATCAGACTGCAAAGTGCTTGGAATGCTAAAGAAGGCACTAGACATGATACTAAAAAGAGTCATAGAGAAGAGGTAGCCTCGAAGCACAAGTTCAGACGTATCACTTCCAGACATCATTCCTGAGAAAATCAGGTAAAAGACGCTGGGCAGACCAATAGACAAGAGATAATAAGCAGCCTGCCGTTTCATTAAAATCAACTCAATCTTCATAAGACTTGCCATATTTTTCATGATTACTCTCCTATTCTTGTGTCGTTTCAAAAATACTATCCAAGAGGGTACGGTTACGTACTTCAATCTCTTCGATTGTACAGCCGTTTTCCTGAAGAACCTGCCAGACTTGACCAGCTTCTCTAGTAGCAAAAGATAAAGCCTTTTGCTTGATTTCTATATCAGTCACATTATCCAGCTTTTCCAGCACAGACTGATAAGTCAGCGGCAAGGTAAAGTGTTTTTCCTGCTCCTCACTGCGCATGGCATAAGGCGTCGTGTCCCGAATCAACTCGCCCTTGTGCAGCACCAAAATCCGATCTGCCGTATGCTCGACTTCTTCGATATAGTGCGAAGAATAAACGATGGTCACTCCCTGCTGCTTGAGCTGATTAACAATTTCCCAGAAATGCTGACGAGTGGAAGTGTCCATAGCTGAAGTCGGTTCGTCCAAGAACAGGATCTTAGGACGGCCAATCAGACTTAATACAAAAGAGAAGAGACGTTTTTGCCCACCAGACAGCTTGCTGGCCAACTGATTCTTTTGCTTGTCTGTAAATTGCAGCAAGTCATCAATTTCTTGATCAGACAGACTATTTGGATAAATAGCTTGGAAGAACGTCAAGAGTTCCTTGACCTTCAAATCCTCCACCACTGTATTTTCCTGTGGTAAAATCGCTACCGACTGCTTGAGATGATTGTCAGTTGGTTTGAGCCCCTGAATCCTTGCTTCACCTGCTGTCAGAAACTTATCGCCCAGCAAACAATCCATGAGAGTCGTTTTCCCTGCTCCGTTGGGACCAATCAAGGCCACACAGTCACCTTGAGAGATTTCAAACGAAATATCCTTTAAAATTTCCTTACCATGAATGCTTTTTGAAAGCTTCTTTACTTCAATCAGTTCCATTTTGCTCCTCCTTTGATTTGATAAACCGTATGTGCATCTTTCCTTTATTTTTCCAAAGCCGGAAGAATAATAAAGACCAAATGCTTTTGAATTCTTACAGCAACCTTTTATCATTTTGTTAACTATATTATAAGGCAAAGAAATTTTTCCTACTAGTTGATTTTGTCACCAGCTGACATGACAAATGTCACTATTCTGCTTTAGAGCACAAAGCTAGCAAATATTGGAATAATCTGTTTATCTCCCCTCTGCATGAAGAAACAAAAAAGCCGATCCCCCTCGTTGAGAGGAGCCGACTAGTTGTATGTCTGTTGCAATTTAGATAGAAACTGGAATTAAAGCAGCCTAATCTAAAAATTTTTCAATAAACTAGCTACTCAATCTGTAAGATGAGGCGACCAACGCTTTTTAAACTTTAGCTCTGCACCTCTTCTTTGAGACCATTGAGCTTCAGACTCAGAATGAACATCTCAGGTGTAATATCCTTAATGTCCTTTAGTCCAAAGCCTTGGAAGAAACTGTTCTTTTCCACCTCTTCGACATTGACCTTTTGCAAATCAATTTCAATCAAGGTCTGCAATTTCTTCTCTGCTGTAACTGAATAATCAATATTGACACCCTCCAGACTCTTAGCTGCTACATAGTTTGAATCAGACTGCATTCCTTCACGAATGATAGCCGTCATCTCCTCTGGAGTCAAAGTAGCTGATGCCGCACTAGCTTCTTCTGGCAAGGAAGTGAGCAATTCCATACGAAGATTCAAGATTTTCTTGCCCTGATAGGTAATTGTATCACGATGATGGATTTCTTCAATGTCTCCAACCAAGGTTTTAGAGACAATCTCTGTACTTTCAGAAGAAGAACTGGATGACTTGCTAGAGCTGGAGCTAGAGCTGGATTTAGTCCGCCTAGAAGAAGCTGCTGATTCAGAAGAATGTCTAGGACGATGCTTGCTGAAGCTAGGAAGCACACAGCCCGTCAAGAGTACCGAAGCAGAAATAACAAGAATGAAAAATTTTTTCATAGTTCACCTTTTTTTACTTTTTATTTGTTACAGTATAACATAATACCAGTTTCTTGTCTAAGTATTTTCTACAAAATGACAAAAGGCAACCTTTCGATTGCCTTTTTATACTATTCAACACTAAAAATATATGGATAAACCGGCTGACTGCCCTGATGAATTTCTACTTCGACATCCTCGAATTGTTCCATCAAATCTTGAGCAAGACTGCTAGCCAACTCTTCGCTGCCGTCTTCACCGATATAGATAGAGACAATCTCGCTGTCTTCATTGAGCATCTTGCTGAACGTTTCTTTCAAAGCTGTCAGCATATCTGGATTAGAAACAACAATCTTACCATCCACCATACCGAGGTTGTCATTCTCATGAATTTCCAAGCCATCAATCGTCGTATCACGAACCGCAGTCGTCACGCTGCCGCTGACTACTTCTGCCAAGGCTGCAGTCATACGCTCTTGGTTTTCCTCAATAGTCTTGCTGCCATCAAAAGCTAGGAGACTGGTCAAACCTTGAGGGATCGTGCGAGTCTCAATAACAGCTGCAGGCTGTTCAATCACTTCTGCTGCTGATTGGGCTGCCATGAAGATGTTTTTATTGTTTGGCAAGATAATAATATTACGAGCATTGACTTGCTCCACAGCTTTGATGAAAGTCTTCTGTTGATGGGTTCATGGTTTGCCCGCCAGAGATGATATAGTCAACTCCCTGAGCCTTAAAGATTTCAGCCAGACCATCACCAGCCACTACAGCAATAATCGCAAACTCTTTTTCTTGAGCCGGCTTAGCTGAGCGCTCTTCCTTTTCAACCTGTGCTTCGTGCTGGTTGCGCATATTGTCAACCTTGACCTTGACCAAACTACCATACTTGAGACCTTCCTGCATAACCAGTCCTGGATCTTCAGTATGGACATGGACTTTGACGATTTCATCATCGTTGACTACCAACAGGGAATCTCCCAAATCGTTGAGGTAGTTGCGGAAATTCATCATAATCAAAGTCTTTTACATAGGTTGGACCTGTCTTGAGAGCCACCATGATTTCTGTACAGTAGCCGTAAGTGATGTCCTCTGTTGCCACATGGCCAGCTACAGACTTATGATGCTCAGCATTGATCATCTCAGACATGGTCGCAGGTGTCGCCACAAAGTCCTCAGATGCAATATATTCGCCTGTAAGAGCAGACAAGAAGCCTTCGTAGATAAAGACCAACCCTTGACCGCCAGAGTCCACAACACCGACTTCTTTCAGAACCGGCAGCATATCCGGTGTCTTAGCCAAAGCAGCCTTTGCTCCTTCAAGAGCTGCTTTCATAACTTCTACAGCATCATTAGTGACTTCAGCTTTCTTCTTGGCTCCGATAGCCGCACCGCGGGAAACAGTCAAAATCGTTCCCTCAACCGGCTTCATAACTGCCTTGTAAGCCACTTCTACACCAGACTGAAAGGCCAGAGCTAGATCTTCACCAGTCAGCTCTTCATGCTCTTTCACACTTTGAGAAAAACCGCGGAAAAGCTGGGAAGTGATAACTCCTGAGTTACCACGCGCGCCCATCAAAAGGCCTTTCGCAAAGATACCTGCCGCTTCGCCAACTGTTGAAGCAGACTTATCTGACACTTCCTTAGCACCATTTTCAATGGTCATGCCCATGTTGGTCCCTGTATCGCCATCTGGAACCGGGAAGACATTCAAAGAGTTTACATATTCAGCCTGTTTATTTAAGCGAGTAGATGCCGCCTGCACCATTTCTTGAAATAAACTAGTAGTAATATTTGCCACGATTATTCTCCTACGACTTTAATATTTTGGATATAAACATTCACTGCATGGGCAGTAATTCCGAGCTTGTTTTCCAAACTGAATTTAACACGCTCTTGGATGTTTTTTTGGAAACTTCGCTGATTTTTGACTCCATAGCTTAACACAGTGTAGACATCAACTGCGATATCACCTTCATCAGTCGCTTTCACAACCACGCCCTTAGCATAGTTTTTCTTTTTCCTAAAAGGGCTTGAAAATTATCCTTGATTGCATTTTTTTGCTGGCCATGCCAACTACACCAAAAAAATTTCAGTCGCTGCACCGCCGACGATTGTCGCAATCACATCATCAGTCAGCTCAATTTGACCATCTTTTGTATTAATTTTTCACAGTCATAATTTGTACCTCAAAAAGTATTTTTATAGTTTATTCTACCATATTTTTATACAGGGTGTAAAAGAGGAAGGGTCTAAATCAACTGTCTAGGCGGAAATTTACAAGCAAAAAAGGACGGAAAATTTCCATCCTTTTAAATAAAAATTAAACGCGTTCAACTTTACCTGATTTAAGGGCACGAGCTGAAGCCCAAACTTTTTTTAGGTTTACCGTCAATCAAAAACAGTAACTTTTTGAAGATTTGGTTTAACAGCGCGTTTTTGTTTGGTTCATCGCGTGAGAGCGGTTGTTTCCTGATACAGTCTTACGACCAGTAAAGTAACATACTTTAGCCATTATCGTGTTTCCTCCTATTAGATCTAATATTACGGATGTGCTAGCACCACATACCTTCCTATATTACCAAAAAACTTGACGTTTGACAAGTACATTTGTCCAAACTTTCGAAATTAATCCGTTTTCCTAAACATAGCTAATCTTCAAAGAACCGAAAGCTACGTTGCCTTTGACATAGAGAGTTTTTCTCTTTTCATTGACATTGCGGGGGATTGTAGACAGAGCCGAAAGGCATTATCTACATCCAGCTCTACACGCCAGTCACTGGGCACATAAAGCATCACACTGCCAAAAGACAGATCCACTTCAAAAGTTGCTGAGTTCCCTTCGATAGTCGCATTATCAAAATAAACCGATGCACTGCCAAAAGCACAGTCTAACTTTTCATAGGTGAAGTTATCTGAGTTGATATAGCGCGTGCCGCTGCCAAAAGCAATATCATCTTTTGAGGAAGAAGAGGCAGTTGAGAAGATACGCCCCTTAAAAATGCGCTGGGGCTTGAAAATCATATTGAGACCGATGCAAGCCAGAATACCACCCAAAACCAAGGTTCCTGTTGAAATAGCTAAAAAGTGGTAAACGGCATTGGCAATAATCAGCGCAATAACTGCCATGATCAGCCCAGTGCCAAAGTCTCTTTCTAAGAAATTTTCCAAGGCGAAATAGGCAAACATTGCAACTACTAGCATGGGCCAAATATTAAAATTGAAGGCAGGAATCCCAAAATTCCCCTGCAGCAGAACCCAAGCTGCCAAGACTAAAAAGCCGATTCCAAAAATTGTTTTTTTCATGAAAATTACCTCGTTTCGTTTAACTTTTCTTTTAAAATTTGATAGTAGTGTCGGGAAACGTGCACTTGTTTATGTGTGTCATAAAATTGGATAGTACTGGTTCCCGAAAATGATTTATCCAAAGCGTAAATAGCCTTGGCATTGGCAATAGTAGACTTTGAAATGCGACAGAAATATGCCGGAAGTCTCTCTTCTAATTCGTATAGCTTCAATTTGACTTCATAAGCATCATCCCTGCTATGAGCATAAAATTTTGGTAGCATCCGTTTCAAAAAATAAAATATTCTTCAAATCGACAAAATATTCACTTGTATCCTTATAGAAAGCTATCGGTTGACGGTTGGCTTGTTCAAGAGCTGCTTGAATCCGAGCCACCTCTTCACCATATTGAGCCGTTCGGATAACGACTTTCAGTTTCTGCCATATCTGTATCAAGCTCAATCCTAATCTTCATAGCCACTCCTTTCCTTGCTTCTGACTTCATTATAACAATTTTCAAAAAAGAAACAAGGCATTTTTCAGTAAGTGGTTATTTTTTTGATAACTAAGTGGTAGCTTACCCTTCTCAAAAAAATGTTAAGCAAATTTGATTTCTCATCCTAGACTCTCCAATAGATTCGTTTAGTATAAAAGCACGACTTACACATATTGAATATCTGTCTTATTTTATGATCAAACAAATTTGAAAACTTTTTTCCTTCTGATATAATAGTACCTCAGGAGGTACTATATGTCTAAACAAAAAATTAATCGCTTTGTCGGATCTATTGGAGCTTTTATTGGGATTCTTGTCTTTATTGCATATATTCCACAAATTATCGCTAACTTGCAAGGAGAAAAAGCTCAACCATTCCAACCACTATTCGCAGCAGTTTCTTGTTTAATTTGGGTAATCTATGGTTGGACCAAAGAACCTAAAAAAGACTGGATCCTTATCATTCCCAATGCGGCAGGAGTGATATTAGGCGGTCTAACTTTTCTTACTTCTTTATAAGAATTAGATAAACAAAACCAGCAACCCATGAAAAAGTTGCTGGTTTTCTTTCTGCCGATTG
>BNJU01000631.1_pt1 | contig 38361 bp, 49 predicted proteins | sample 8539281 | NCBI WGS metagenome assembly BNJU01 (sample SAMD00202456, study PRJDB9452) | human saliva metagenome | isolation source: human saliva | place: Japan
TTTTTGTTGAAACGATCCACGCGTCCATCTGCTTGAGTGAACTTTTGACGTCCAGTGTAGAATGGGTGTGAGTCTGATGAAATTTCCACACGGATCAATGGGTAAGTTTCGCCTTTCGAACTCAACAGTTTCGTTAGAGCGTTTTGTTGAACCGCTAAGGAATTGGTAACCAGTAGTTGTGTCCATGAAGACAACTGGGCGATATTCTGGATGGATATCTTTTTCATTTTGCAATATTTCCTTTCTGCCATGGTCTCTTTGCGAGCCATAGATTGTTACCATACTAGTCTATCAGATTCTGATAAGTTTGGCAAGCTTTTTATCTATTTTTTCAGTAAGTTTTTAATTTTTGATAGATAACTTCATTTTCCTCTAGGGCTATAGGAGTTAGCACCACTTGCAAGTGGGTGACCTCCACCATCATGTTCTTTTTGCAACACCATTGATTGGAACGAATTTACTGCAGAAGTCGAACGCGATAGTACTATCTGCTTGTTCCACAAAATATTCCCCCAAAGATTAACTGTATCGATACGTACCTGGAGCTCCCAACAATGGCTGCTGTTTCAGAATCTGTTACTTGATATGTTTTTAGAATTTCTTGAGTCAGTATGACACGTGCGACACCATTTTCATCAACTTCTAGGTGATCATAGACATAACCTTGAAGTTTAGCGATTTTAAAGCTCATGGTATCCATTTTACGTGTTAATTCAGTATAGTCAAAGTTATGTTCTCTAGTTGACTTGCTATACGAAGAGTACGAGTAGAAGTAGAAGGATAAAGGAAACTACCTGTATCGCCAATAATTCCAGCACAGAGCATTTTTAGCAGCGTAGTCAGATAATTCTAGGGTTAGTTGCTTCCAGCAAAGAGAGCAATCATCTCACTGGCACTGCTAGAGTTGGTATCTACCCAAACAAGATCTCCATAGACTTCGTCATTTGGATGGTGATCAATTTTAATAATGGTTTCAGCATTAGTATAACGTTTATCATCGATACGAGCGGTATTTGCAGTATCACAGATGATAGCAAGCGTACCTTGATAATCCTTGTCTTCTACCTGATCCATCTTTGTAAGCCATGTTAGGGTTGGCTCATCATAACCAACTACCTTGATATTTTTTTCTGGGAAATGGTGTTCCAGAAGTGCTTTTAGTCCAACCTGACTTCCTAAGGCATCAGGATCTGGTTTCATGTGACGGTGAATGATGATGGTATCGTATGCTTTAATTTTCTCTAAAATTTGGTGGCAAATTTCCATAAATAACCTCTATTCTTTCTCATTTCATTGTAGCATAAGAGTTTTTATTTTTAAAATGAAAAAGATGTGATATAATGGAGAAAGATAAATAGAGGAGGACGATATGGCATTAGCAAAAATTGTATTTGCCAGTATGACCGGTAATACCGAAGAAATTGCAGATATTGTAGCAGATAAATTGCGTGAGTTGGGCTTAGAGGTGGATGTTGATGAGTGTACAACTGTTGACGCATCTGACTTTCTTGAAGCAGATATCGCAATCGTTGCAACCTATACTTACGGTGATGGAGAGTTACCAGATGAGATGATGGACTTCTACGAAGACCTAGCAGATCTTAACTTGAGTGGCAAAATCTACGGTGTGGTAGGATCAGGCGATACTTTCTACGATGAGTTCTGTAAGGCTGTTGATGACTTTGATCGTGTATTTGTAGCAACAGGAGCTGAAAAGGGATCAGAGTGTGTCAAAGTGGATCTCTGCAGAAGAAGAAGATATCGAACGCTTGGAACAATTTGCGGAAGAATTGGCTGCTAAAGTAGGATAAGCATGAAGTTGCACTGATGAAAGTTGTCAGTGCAGTTTTTGTTAGTTGTCCCTAGGAATGAACTAGCCCATTTAGAAGCTTTTTATAAATTGATTCAAATTATGAAGGAGGATCTATGGATTTAGATATTATTAGACAAGAAATCGATCAAATTGATGACCAAATCGTAAAACTCTTAGAAGAAAGAATGCATCTAGTTGAGGTGTAGTGACTTATAAAAAAGCTTCAGGAAAAGCTATTCTAGATACTAAAAGAGAAGAAGCTATCTTTGAGAAGGTCAGAAGTCATGTCAGCAATAAAAAATACGAAGAGACAATCGTTGAGACTTTTTCTGATATTCTCAAACGTTCGCGCGATTATCAGGATAAAAACATCAAATGAAAAAAGAACAATTTTACCCATTAGGAATCTTTCTAGCTGCCATGCTAGGAGGACTTGTCCGATATCAGATTTCGAGATGGTTGCCAGCCAGTCCAGATTTTTCCATGGGGACGCTTCTTGTCAACTATCTAGGGATTTTTTGCTTAGTCTATCTTGTCAAAAGGTTATTTGGTTTATAAGGGAAGCAGTAAAGGTGTCATTTTAGCGCTTGGAACTGGCTTCTGTGGAGGATTAACGACTTTTTCAAGCCTCATGTTAGATGGCGTGAAATTGCTGGATACAGGTTCTTACCTAAGTCTAGTAATCTATCTAGTTCTGAGCATTGGTGGTGGACTTTTATTGGCTTATTGTTTAGGGAGGAAGAAATGGTAGTATTATATCTAGCGCTTGCTTGTGGACTAGGTGCCCTTGTGCGTTATTTCTTTTCACGTTATAATCAGGGTTCAGTACTGCCTCTAGGAACTCTCATAGCTAATCTACTTGGCTGTTTTTTGATCGGCTTATTTTACAATCATGTGGAGTCTAAAGAAGTCTATCTTATCCTTGCCACAGGATTTTGTGGAGGTCTAACCACTTTTTCAACCTTGAATGATGAACTCCAAAGACTGTTGAGCGATAAAAAAGAATTTTTCAGCTATTTTCTCTTGACTTACTTGGGTGGTTTAGTAGCGATTTTTAGGAATTTTACTGTAAATTGCTTTACTTTTGTTAAGAAATTTGGTAAACTGTATCTTGTGTGTAATGGACGCACAAAAATACAGTTTATCCGCTGAGGAAGATTCCTCAAGATTGACAAAGATAGGAGAATAAAATGAATCCATTAATCCAAAGCTTGACAGAAGGTCAACTTCGTACTGATATCCCATCATTCCGTCCTGGTGACACTGTTCGTGTACACGCGAAAGTTGTCGAAGGAAACCGTGAACGTATCCAGATTTTTGAAGGTGTTGTTATTGCACGTAAAGGTGCTGGCATCTCAGAAAACTACACAGTTCGTAAAATCTCTAACGGTGTAGGTGTTGAACGTATCTTCCCAATCCACACTCCACGTGTTGAAAAGATCGAAGTTGTTCGTTACGGTAAAGTACGTCGTGCGAAATTGTACTACTTGCGTGCTCTTCAAGGTAAAAGCAGCTCGTATCAAAGAAATCTGTCGTTACTCTGACCAAAAACTCTGCTTATTCGGCAGAGTTTTTCTCTAGCTCCCTTAGTTCAATGGATATAACAACTCCCTCCTAAGGAGTAGTTGCAGGTTCGATTCCTGCAGGGGGCATTTTTACTAATGTAAAGAAAGACAAAGAATATGCAAAGTGTTTATTTAAAGGCAGTCATCACAAATTCATTTTTAAAAATAAATTAGTATTTTTGTTTTTGACCAAATTTTTGATTAAATTTTTGACCAAAAATTATATTTTGGTCAATGATTATAGAATAAAATGGATCATGAAAATGTCTTTGATTTATAGTAGTGTTAAAAAGGACTTCCTTTATTGGAATGTCCTTATTTTTTTATTATGGAATTGACAAATGAGGTTAAGGTTTAGTTCTATGAATTAAGAAAACAAGAACAAAGCTTTAATCAGCTTTCAAAAAGATTTGGTATGGATATTTCTGACTAAGGTATGTGACAAGGTGAATTGATCGTTATGGAACAGAGAGCGTTAAAAAAAGGAAGAATCGATACTATTCCCTGAATTAAAACAAGAAATAATTAACAAAAAGCCTATATAATAACAAATATATTAAAAATAAAAAGATTTAGTTCAGTGTAATGCAGAACCAAATCTTATAGATAAATTATTTGTCTAATTTTTTTAGGAATTATATCTCTAAACGATATCATTTAACAATTAAATTGTTAAATCTAGCTTAAATCTCTGGTTTAATTTATTTATTGTATCACTGTCATTATATTCCTTAAATATTCTCATAGCTTTTAGAACATTCTTTTTACCTAACTCTATTTGATTAGTTTTTTATAAGATAAATACCTCTTAGAAAGAGCAAATAATTCTTTTTCAAATAATATCCTTGTCTAGTAAGTAAATTTTCTAAATCATCTATAAAAAAATTGAGCGCTACCTAACAAATTATTTTTCTAATAACATTTCTAGGTTAAATAAATATAGAGGAATTACTTTATGTGTTCCGGTATCCGTTTTTTAAAAATGTCGTGTTTTCTTGATTACTATTCTATATAGTAAAGCTTTATGGTCTTTGTATTCATAAAAAAACACCGAATTATAGAAAATCTTTAGTTCATACTCCATCCAAGTATCTACAGAAAGCAGATATTTTATTAATTCATTGCATTTAGATGAATTATAAGGAAGGTTTGCAAGACGGTTGATCTGTTGTTCAGCAATCAATTTTATGTGATAATTGCATATACTTTTTTTCATGCTTTTCTTTTTAACTCTATTTTTCTCCACTAATTCTTGAAGTAAAAATATATCTGAAGACTCTACAGCATGTTCTAATTCATCAAAAAGACATTCTTTTTGGAATAATAACAATGAACCAATTCTTCAAATTCTGAAAATGATATTCCAAGACGATTTAACAGAATATAAAAATGGTTAATGGATAATTTTGTAACACCATTTTTCGAAACGAGAAATAGTTGATTCACTAATTTCATTACATGATAAATCTTTAAGACGAAGGTTTTTTTGAAATACGAATATCCTTTAAAACTGCTCCAAAATTTTTCCATATTCATCCTCTTCCATTTTTGCAAAAATAAAACACTTTTTTTAATTTTTGATATTATTATACAAAATTAAAAAGAAAGGACAATAAATTTATGAAAAAAATTTTTATTGTCAACAGTTGCTTTTACTAAGCTTAGCAGCCTCCTTGCCAGCAAATAATCCAGTTTATGCTCAAGAATCATCCTCTCAAACGACTTATAGTAAGTCAAGTGGAAGTTGGATAAAATCTGGTAGCCGTTGGTGGTATAAACATTCTGATGGCTCTTATACTACAAATGGATGGGAAAAAATAGGTGGCACCTGGTACTATTTTGATAGTGAAGGTTGGATGAAGACAGACTGGATTAATGAATCTGGAAACTGGTATTATCTAGATGATAGTGGTGCTATGAAAACTGGATGGTGTTGGGTTTCTGGTAGCTGGTATTATTTAAATACTAGTGGTGTCATGCAAACAGGTCTACAGACTATCGAAGGTAAACAATATTACTTATCTAGTAGTGGTGATATGCAAGTTGGTTGGCACAATATCGGAGATGATACCTATTTCTTTGCTAATAGTGGGGAAAATCAAAATATCAATCGTCGGGCTTTAGTTCTTGGTGAAACATCAACGAGAGCAGTACCTATCGAAGATGTTAATGCTATGGAAAAGGTATTTAGTAACCAAAACTTTAGTGAAGTTGTTCGTTTTCCAGATAGAACCAAGTCCGAGATTATTGCAAAAATGCAAGAACTGTTTGAATCTTCTCGCGAAAGTGATGTGAACTATCTTTACTTTACCTGTCATGGAGGAGAAGATGGGACGATATCCATTGGTAGCGGTAAAACATCATTTTCAGGTTGGGAATTGGCATCTATACTGAAACAATACAAAGGTAAGTTTGTTGTTATGTTGGATTGTTGCTATTCAGGAACAATTATAGATGCAGATAAGCCAAACAAAAAGGTTGCCTCCAAGTCTGAAAAAAGATTTGATGAACAAGCATTTTTGGCAGGATTTTCAACAGGAGATATAGCAAGCAAGAATGGCGAAATGCTTGATTCTAAATTCCTCGTACTATGTGCCTCTTGTATGGGTGAAGAATCGTATAGTTTAGTCGGAGTAGGTAGTCTTGCCACCAGATACTGGGCAATGGGTACAGGTTGGGATCCACTTCAAAATAGAATTATTTCGCCTATGGCAGACACGAATACTAACGGAAAAATCACTTTAGAGGAACTGTATCAATACTCTTATCCTCTAGTCCTTCAAGCTGCATCACAAATTCACGAAGAGCAACATGTATCAGTTTATCCAGAAAACAGTCAATTTGTTTTATTCAAAAAAATAAGGAGTTCATAAAATGAAAATATCACAAAAAATCACACTATTTAGTTTGTCTTTAGCAGGTTTAGCTATGCTGGCTCTCCCTCAATCTGCCAAAGCTTTTGAACTACAAGAGGTATGGCGTATTAAGGGTGGTGTTCAATATCAAGATGGCAAAATTCTTCGATTTGACAATGGCCATGACATAGATATTAAAGCATTGGATTTGCCAACAACTGAGAAAATCGAGTGGAAAGTTACTTTAGATGGTCAAGACCAGACTGTCAATTTCCTAGCTCAAGAAGTGGATAGATCCAATATTGGTGAAGAAGGACGTTATCTGAATTTCTATGTTCCATATGGCTATAGAGGAGATATCAAGGTAGAGGCCAAGAGCGGAAATGAAGTAAAGACCTGGTCCACTAAAGTGGTTGATGATGTATATCATGACGGTGGAAAGAGAGGCTACTACCATATTAAAGAATCAAATGATCAATACACCTATCTTGATACCAAATGGGACTATCAAACCAAGACTTACACTGCTACCTTACCAGAAACTGTCAATGGTCAAAAAGTCTATGCTTGGGCAGACGAATATGGTGGTATGAAACTTGTACAACCAGGTTCTATCAGTCATTCCTATAAGGGTGAGGGAGCTTTCCGAGAACTTTATCCGATTGTAAAAGCAGAAAGCTGGCTAAAGGTAAAAAATAATCACGGTGAAACCTGGTACTATCAAAAACAAGGTCAACTAGTTAAAGATGCTTGGATCAATGATCAGGGAACATGGTACTTTATGGATGATGAAGGGGTTATGTTTAATCAAACATGGCTATACCAAGGTGGTAGCTGGTATGCCTTTAAATCATCAGGAGCTATGATTTCAGCTGATTGGTTATATGATAATGGCTCTTGGTATTACCTAAAAGACTCAGGTTCAATGGCAACAGGTTGGCTTAAAAATGGTGGCTCTTGGTATTACCTAAACAATTCAGGTTCAATGGCAACAGGTTGGGTAAAAGATAGTGGAACTTGGTATTACCTAAAAGATTCAGGTTCAATGGCGACAGGCTGGGTAAAAGATAGTGGTTCTTGGTATTATCTAAAGAACTCAGGTTCAATGGCAACAGGTTGGGTAAAAGATAGTGGTAAGTGGTACTATCTGGCTTCATCTGGTAATATGCTTTAGCAATACACGCACACCAGATGGCTACTATGTAGATGCCAGTGGCGCTTGGAACAAATTTTAAAACAGAGAAAATGTACTGACCCCAAAAAGTTAGACAATTAATTTATTCAAAGGATTTAGTTCTGTATTGTACAGGACTAAGTCCTTTTCTACCATTTGTCAAGTATATCAAGGTATTTGATGAAAAATAGTTTGACTTTCATAGTCAAACTAAGGAAATTGTCTTTTTTTGAACTAAAGTTTAGTGTAAAAAAGTGTACACTAAAACCAACACCTTATCTGGTGATTTTTTTGATAAGGCGTTACAATAATATGGCATAAACAATTTTACCGATTTTGGGTAGAAGTATAATCGTAAAGTTTGTTATGCGTTATGAGGTAATACATTGTTCTAATGAGACGATGTATAGAGGCAATCGTGTGTGGTTTAGTTGAAGTCACTTGCGATTGTCTTTTCCGTTTCTCATAGAAGTCTGCGATATGACAAGGATTGGTATGGCTAGCTGAAGCTATGTTATGAATGCACTTAAAAAGAATCTTTCTGGCATAGGGATTCCCACGTTTAGTGATATGTTCCTTAGCTAGAAAATTTCCAGATTCATAGTGTCTGAGGTCAATGCCGATAAAAGCATTGATTTGATTGGCAGAGTGAAATCGACGAATGTCACCAAGTTCGCCAATAATACTTGTCGCTGTGGTTTCGGCTATTCCAGGAATAGAGAGAAGAATCTCGTATTCTGGCAAAGATTGAGCTAATGTTACCATCTCCTCTAAAACACCTTGTCTGTGTTCCGAAAGCCTAAGTAACTCCCCTGCATAGTATTTGACCTCTTCTATCACTGGAGAGGTTTTCTTGACCGCACAATAAGACTGATTAGCTAGTTTTGTAAGCTTTATCTACTAAGTAAGTCACACGTTTTTTTCAGAGATGCGTTTTGCCGTAGACTGACGGATGATAGCTGTTAAAATGGCGTCATCTGACTCCAGTACAAAACTATTACATGGAAAAGTCATGACCAAGTTCCAATATTGTTCCCCAGTTGGTGCCGACAATATGTTTTCCAATTCAGGAAAAGTGACCTGTAAAACCTTGTGCAGACGGTTTTTAGCGCAGACGATATCCTCAGTAAGATTCTGATAGAAACGGCTGAGATCGCGTAATTCTTGATAAAGCGCTTCTGGACATAGCTTGGTTTACGATTGAGGATGAACTGAGACGCAGCTAGTTTTTTTCAGCGTCAATCTTATCGGTTTTTACGTACTCGTAAGCTATCTAGTTGTTTTTTGGATTCTAAGGGATTGAGCCGTGTATAAGCGTAACTATTATCCTCAAAGAAGGCCTGAAGACGACGAGAATAGACACCAGTCGCCTCGAAGATAATCTCTGGCTCGTGAACAGTCTTCAAGTCCCCAAGTAGTCGATTAAATCCGATGGCATCATTGGGAATGGTATAGCTATGTACTTTTTTTCTCCATTGACCAAGATGGCCACTTCTGAGCTTGCTTTTACTCACGTCAATCCCAAAAACTACTCGCATGATATTACCTCTTTGTCTTGAATGATTCCTTGCTTTAGTGATGTCATTTTCAATACTCGACGTTTTTCGTCCCACATACTTTGATAACATTCTTCCTAAAACAGGTGTCTTGTCAGTTTTAGTTACGACGTCTAGCGCCAAAGGACTTATCGACTTAACAAGACACCACTACTTTAACATAACGAAAAAGTAGTGAGTACTTTCTCCCGTCGGAGATTTCCTCACTACTAATCTTAGTATGTTTTTAGTTTTACTTTAATTCTTTTATTGTTGTAGTAATCAATATAGTCTACAATAGCTTGTTCCAAGTGCTCAAGTGACTGAAACGTATTCTCATAACCATAAAACATTTCAGACTTAAGAATGCCAAAAAAAGATTCCATCATACCGTTGTCTTGGCTGTTTCCCTTGCGTGACATAGATGCTTGAATTCCCTTACTCTCTAGGAACCGATGATAAGAATCATGTTGGTATTGCCAACCTTGGTCACTATGGAGAATCGTATCCTCGTAGTGTTTCTCTGTGAAGGCCTGTTCCAACATCGTTTTTACTTGTTCTAAGTTGGGTGAAGTTGAAAGATTATAGGCGATAATTTCGCTATTAAATCCATCTAAAAACTGGTGATAAGTAAAGCTTTTGAGTATTTGCTGGAATGGCAAATTCTGTCACGTCTGTGTAGCACTTTTCCATTGGTTTGGCTGCTTCAAATTGGCGTTGAATGAGATTATCTGCTTTCTTGCCAACGTCTCCTTTATGAGAAGAATATTTTCGTTTCTGTCGCATTTTAGCTTGTAAATTGAGTACTTTCATCAAGCGTTGAACTCTTTTATGATTGACTACATAACCACGATTTCTTAATTCTAAATGAATTCGACGATATCCGTAATTTCCTTTGTGTTCAGTAAAAATGGATTGAATTTCAGCTTTAAGCTCTTGCTCCTTATCTGGTTTGTCTAGCTGTTTCACGTGATAGTAGTAGGTCGAACGAGCGAGCTTAATAATCTTTAGAAGAATCTCTAACGAAAACTCAGTGATTAATTCTTGAACAATTTCTGTCTTTCTTCTTTCTCTTTTTCCTCCTTCAATCGGAGTTCTCTCAACTTTTTTAGGATTGCATTCTCCGCTCTCAGATATTCATTTTCTTCTTGAAGGCGTTCTAACTCTGTCAATTCCTCATGCTTTTTCTTTGGCTTACGTCCCATTTTAGATGGTCTCCCTCTTGTTTTCTCAACAATAGTATACCCGTTTTTCTTGTATTGTGCTAGCCAATTAAGAAGTATCGTACGACTTGGGAGACTGTATTCAAGTGAAACTCTATCTTTTAGTCCAGCCTTCATGTAAGACTTTATTAATCATTTCTTGTTTTTAAATCAGGAGAATAGTAACGATTTTTCCTTTTTGACGAACTCTATTCCGTAACGATCAATCAATTTAATCATGTACCTAATATTAGAATTGTTTATCCCAAATTTATTTGAAAGCTCTCTAAGCTATATCCTTGTTTTCTAAGTTCATAGATCTGAACTTTATCATCATAAGTTAATTTCATATAAAAATACCCCCAAAAGTTAGATTTTTTTCTGTCTAACTTTTGGGTGCAGTTCAAAATCTACTGAGAAGGTAGATTTTTCTTTTTAGTTAATGAATATAGAATAAAGTAGATTAGAAATTTGGGTTTTTCTCTATTGCTAACAATCTGCTTACAAAGATTAAACTTATTGTGACCCTTACTAGTAAGTGAAATGCTAGGGTAAAGAGTCTTAAAAATAGAAAAAGGCATAGTATCAGATGTTGAAAATAACTTGATACTATGCCTTTTATTGTGGGAAGAATTACTTCATTTTTATCCAGGAATCGTTTTTTTGACAAAACTTTTTGTTTTATTTGAGGATGTTTTAAGATTGTATTTTAGAAAAACAATTACAGAAGTGCTTAATACGGAATATAGTATAAATGCTGGTTCAAAGTGAAGTTTTGTATGCTTTTTGGTGAGTATAAAATCTATTAATTAAGGTTGAACTACAAAAATTAATTTTATATGAAGTGAACTGTAGACTTTGAGGATGTCTCTTACTCGCTTTCAGAATGAATCGCTGATATAGGATTAAAAGAACTAAGTATTTCTTTTTGTTTTGAATGGGATACGTGAGTATAGATTTGTGTGACTGATATAGAACTGTGTCCAAGAATTTGTTGAATGTATCGAATATCTACATCATTATCCAGAAGCATTGTTGCAAAGCTATGTCTAAACATATGTGGTGTAATAGTTCTAGATAAGTTATTTTTGTTCAACGATTCTCTTTAAAAATTAAACGTACACTTTGCTCTGACAATGGTTTTGATGAATGTTTCCTAGGGAATAGAAAACCATTGGATTCCTTCCCTATTTTATTTATATATATTTCTAATAAATTAATTGTTGTTTGATCTCCTAAAAATATGATACGTTCTTTTCTTCCCTTTCCTATAATATGGAGTGTCTTATTGGAAAGATTAATATCTTTGAGATGAATGTGACAAAGTTCAGAAATTCTGATACCCGTCGAAAGTAAAAGAGAAATGATTAGTAGATTTCTTTCAGCTTTTTGTTTTTGAAAGTCAGTTTTAGAAATAACTACTCTCTGCTCTAAATATAAAAAAATATTTTTTCAAAAATATTATACGGAATCGTTTTAGGCAATATTTTTCAGTTCTAAATTGAAAGCGCAATTGATTGAAGGGATTTCTCTTCAATTATGTTCTAGTATTTTAGATAATTATAAAAACACCTTCATACAAGCAATTTTTCTTCTTAGTGTATTCGTTTTTTTATGTTAGATTGTGTCAAGTGTTCGATATAGATTCGACATTATCATAGTTTGAGTTATAAAATTGCATAAGATCATTTTTATAAGCTCGAATCGTATGTGAACTCAAACGTTTATGAGTTTTGCAATAATCTAAGTAAGTAGAAATAAGTTTATAATCCATGAAAATCTCCTTCATCAATAATCATGCTATTATAAACTTATTTGGGTGCTTTTGTATAGTGATAATAAATAGTTATCGGTAGGAGAGTTACAGTGAATACTAAAGTAGATTTAGTTGAAATAGAAAAGTTTTATAATGAACATGAAGTTATCTGGTATAACAATTGGTATAGATATACGAATAAGTCAATTGATTTATTTTTTTAAAGAAAAACTGTACTTTTTACTAATGATGAAATTATTCTGAATGCCGGATCTGGGGGAATACATACGGTTTATCAGGATACACAATCCATATGGATATTGCTGAAAAAAACATTAAGTGCAGTCTCTAACAAAATTATTGGGAATGTAGAGAACATTCCTGTTAACGATAAGTACTTTGACCATATTATCTGTGTAGGGTTCGGTGATAAATTATTGTGATGCCAGCAAAGTGATTAGTGAATTTGAGCGTGTGTTAAAAGTTGATGGTACTTTATATTTAGAATTTGAACCTAGCAATAGTTTCGAGTATTTTGGAAGTAATAAATATAAAAATCCGTCTCTATAATTGAAACGGATTACTTAAAAGACTAGACATCGTAATTGGATTTTTTTCTATAAAATATATTGAAAATTTATTGAAATCACAAGGATTTCAAATTAATAAAAACAGCAATTTCATATAATAAGTTCTATCATTCTGAGAATAACAAATAACTACGATTTTGCAGCAAAGTTCACTAGACTAGATAAGATTTTTAAATTTTTTTCCAGGAATCCGGAACTGTTCTAGTAATATAATTTTTGAAATGTACTAAAATTCACTAGACAGTATCTTTTTTAGTAAGAACGGAGTATGCTAACGATTATGCTAGAAATTCCACCAATTATTGGGGTAAAAGCTTGTAGTTGTATCAATTCCAAAAATAATTAAATACTTTATAATATATAATGATAACAATTGGAAAGACGAATATTGATATAAACATAGATGTTAAACTATGGTTTAGTTTCTTTTTAGGTGCAGGTAGCTTTTTCAACGCTACCTGCACTTTTGATTTTATCTTTATGAACTTCAATAAACTGCAATGGTTCAGGCAACTCTTCAAGTTTATTTTTGAATACTAGCAAAAAGTATTTTTGGATTTGCTTATTGTATTGAAGTCTTTCACTTTCACTAAAAAACGGTGTATACCAATTTATATAGTATTCAAAATATAAAGATTGGATAATTCTAATATAAGTCTCTTTGGGAATCGTCTTTATGTTAGTATTTGAATTAATCATTAATTTAGCTTCGAAGCTGCTGAACTCATTATTAATCCCTAAAGGTGGTGTATGGTAATCAGCATCTATAGTGGAAAAAAATTCTCTATTGATAGAATAGTTTTTAAATATTTTACTCTCATCGTCAACTTCAACTCCGTTATTCTTATTACTGATTTCACAAATGAAATATGTGACCTCTAATAAGCTTGATATAAACATTCTAAGTTCATTTAAATAGCTAAGGTAAGTATTATTTTTTTCTGTATGCATCTTCAACAGCTATATACTCAATTACGACTGTTTTAGTGGACTTTAAGTATGTACACATTGCTAAGCCAATATTTGTATCATTTAGGAAGAGAAAAAAAGTAGCTCTCAAATTCTACAGTTTTTATTATCTAACCAATATGTTAGCTCATTTGTGTTTGTTCTAATGTCTGAAGGAGTAACTCTTGAATAAATCTTAACAGAATCAATATAGTCAATATCGGATGATGACTCAATTAACTTAATTTTGTAATTATTTTCAAGATATTGATTGCTCATTTTTCATTCTCCTACCGATAACTATTTATTATCATTAGTATACCATAAATTCATCTTTTAGTAGATTGATTTGTATAATGATTTTTTTAGTTAAATTTAAATAGCAAACTATGATATTGGTCAACGAGAGCTTAAAACACGATTTTTTAAATTATATCTAATACTTTTTGATTTAATTACAAACTTGAAACAATGGGGTATTAGTATAGGTTGAAGGAAATAAGTACAAATTTATTAGAAAATCAAGATTTCATAGAATTAGCACGAAAAATTTCAATTTTAGAATTGTATTCTCTAATGATTTTGAATCGGTCTTTTTATTATATGGCTTTCAGTTCGTCTCGCTCCGTGAGGTGCGAGACAAATAAACCACCCTGCTATGCGGGTGCGCGTCGAAGGTTATACCAAAAAAACTCCAAACGCGATACAATAAAGGTGTTCAAGCCAATTGTAAAGCGAAAGGAGAAAACCATGGTACAAAAGTCTCATAGTTTATCACACACAAAGTGGCACTGTAAGTATCACATTGTGTTCACCCCTAAGTATAGACGAAAAGTCATCTATAATCAATATCGGAGTAGTTTAGGTGAAATATTTCATCGCTTGTGTAGTTATAAAGGTGTTGAAATTATCGAAGGACACTTGATGCCGGATCATGTACATATGTTAGTAAGTATTCCACCGAAGATAAGTGTTTCAAGTTTTATGGGATATTTAAAAGGTAAAAGTGCACTCATGATGTTTGACAAACACGCCAACCTCAAGTACAAGTTTGGGAATCGCCATTTCTGGGCGGAAGGTTATTATGTGAGTACAGTAGGGCTTAATGAAGCCACAGTAAGGAAATACATCCAAGATTAAAGAAATTATCCAGTGTATGATTTTTTCACGAGTATAAAAATTTGAGAGCGAGTACAGCATGATATAGCACTAGATAAATTAAGTGTAAAAGAATATGAGGATCCCTTTAAGGATAGTGGTAAGTAATACTAAAGCCTCTTTAAGAGGCAAGTGATGAGTCAGCTTGAACAAGGTAAAAGCCAGCGTCTTTAGGCGCTGGCTGGTAATTTGGGATTATAGCCCTGGTGCAAACCACCCGTTAGACGGGTGGTTATGATTTTATTAAAAGTAAGAGAGTTACTTTTTCAGTGGGCTCGAGGTTTTTCAGGTGCCTTTTGACTATTAGAAGAGTGCCTTTGACCTTATTTACAAGACCGTTAAGTCCTTCTGAGCCCGAAACCAAAGCTTGTGCTTGGTTAAGATACTCACCGAGTTGGTCCTTATTTTCTTCGATAAAGGTTTTTGCGGCAGCCAAATCTTTTTTCTCAATTAGCTCTTTTACTTGATTAAACAAATCTAATGGGTTCATGATGTCACTCCTTTTCTACACTTCTATTCAATCATTTTTTGAAAAAACTTGCAAGAAACTTGACCCTTCCAATAAAGTTCATGGATGTCAAAATGCTGTAAATTTTGATATAATTTTTAATGATGAATTTTAGAAATGATCGGTACGTTGTCGTGGATTTAGAGCGACCAGTACCGGAAGCAAAAGCAAAGAAATTATTCAAGTAGGAATCGTGGTCATTGAAAATGGCGAGATTGTTGACCAATATGCCACGGATGTCAATCCCCACGAACCTTTGGATTCTCATATCAAAAGAATTAACTGGCTTGACCGACCAGAGACTAGCAGAGGCACCAGAGTTTTCTCAGGTGGCTGGAAAAAAATTTTTGACTTGGTCAAGGACGGTGTTTTTTTGTTGCGCACAATGTCCAGTTCGATGCCAATTTGTTGGCAGAATTTCTCTTTTTGAGGGCTATGAATTGCGCACTCCCCGTATCGATACAGTCGAGTTGGCTCAGGTGTTTTATCCTCAGCTGGAAAAAAATATAACCTGGGGATTCTCTGTCAAGAGTTGGGTATTTCACTAGAAAAAAAGCCCATACGTACTTATCAGATGCCCAAGCAACAGCAGAGCTCTTTCTCTGTATGCGACAAAAAAATGTTTTCAACTGCCAAAAAGGCTTATTGGAACGCTTGTTAAGTTTGTCAGATGGTTTATTATATGAGTCTTATCTGGTCATTGAGGAAGTTTATCAGAAGCAGTCCATCCTTGTAGAACATGACTTAGTTGAGGTGCAGGGTCTGTTTTTGAAAAAGGAAAAACCAGCCCTTTCTCCACGCAAACTCTCAAAAGATTTCCAGACCAATATTGCCTTGTTGGGGTTGGAGGAGAGAAACTTGCAAGAACGCTTCGCCCAGAAGGTTCAAACTTTTCTACAGAATGAGAATCTTGCCTTTGTGCAAGCTCAGACTGGAATTGGAAAAACCTACGGCTATCTCCTGCCAGCCTTATCACTAGAAAACGAAAAAGGAATCCTCCTCAGTGTTCCTACTAAAGTTCTACAAAATCAAGTGATGCAAGAAGAGGCTCGTAGATTGGAAGAGGTCTTTCACCTTTCGATTCATAGTCTGAAAGGACCACAAAATTACTTAAAACTAGATGCCTTTCATGTAGCGCTAGAGGAAGAAGAGTCCAATCGCTTGTACACACGTTTCAAGATGCAACTTCTAGTTTGGTTGACTGAAACAGAAACGGGGGACCTAGATGAGATTGGCCAGCTTTACCGTTACCAGCAATTTTTGCCAAACTTGGTACATGATGGGAAACTTCCCAAAGCTTCTCTCTTTTGGTTGGAGGATTTTTGGAGACGGGGGCAGAAAAAAGCTCGCTCTTGCCAGCTACTTGTGACCAATCATGCTTATCTCGTTACCCGACTTGAGGACGATCCCAGTCTACTAGAGGGCCGTCTCTTGATCTTGGATGAGGCCCAGAAGATCTTATTAACTTTGGAAAATCTTTCGCAGAAGAGTTTCGTTTTAAACGACATAGTAGACCAACTAGATCAAGCCTTAGTTCGAGAAAAAGGGACGCTTCAGAGACGCTTGATGGAGAGTATTCGCTTTGAGCTTTGTCACTTGATGGACCAGTTCCTATCTGGCAAACGAAGAATGTGCCCGACGACTACAATAGCACAACTCCAGCAGGATTTCTCTGAGCTAGACGTTCAAGCTTTCCAGGACTATCAGCGATTTTTCTGCACTGATGGAGAATTTTGGCTATCAGCCTCAGACTTGTCTAGCAAGAAGGTTGTCATTTCTTCCAGTCGCAATCAACGTCTGCTCTTTTCGGAGATCTTTCCAGAAAGCTGTCAGCTCTTAGCTGTCTCTGCAACCTTGGAAATTAGTAGCAGGGTATCTTTACCAGAACTAATGGGATTTCCTCATGCAGCTTTTGACAAATTGGATGAGAATTTTCAAGAAAATCAAGAAATCTTGGTTGTTAAGGATTTTCCATTGGTGACAGAAACCTCTCAAGAAGACTATGCTCAGGCTCTCGTAGAAGTACTGGAAGATTTGTCCTATCTTGAAGAACCCATGCTCGTTTTATTCACTTCAAAAGACCTTTTGTTGCAGGTATCAGATACTCTATCTCTTTCTCATCTAGCCCAGTATAAGAACGGAGATCCTGCTCAACTCAAGAAACGATTTGAAAGAGGAGACTCTCAACTCTTACTAGGGGCAGGAAGTTTTTGGGAGGGAGTTGATTTTGCAACTCACCCTCGAGTAATTGAAGTGGTGACACGCTTGCCCTTCCAAAATCCAGAAGATCCCTTTACGAAAAAAATGAATCAGGAACTTCGCATTGAAGGGAAAAATCCTTTCTATGACTATCAACTGCCGATGGCTATCATTCGCCTTAAACAAGCGATTGGTAGAACCATGCGTCGTCTTGGACAGCGCTCATCTGTCCTTATCTTGGATAGCCGAATGACAAGCAAACGATATGGAAAGCAGATTAGCAAGGCTTTGTCACAGACTAGTCGAGTGAGAGAAGTTGGCAAAGAGCAAGTATTCTCAAAAGTTCAAGAATTTTTACACAAAAAACAAAATAAACATCTGAAAGAATGAAGGAGACCTTTATGAAACGTTCTCTCGACTCTCGAGTCGATTATAGTTTGATTTTACCAGTATTCTGTTTGCTGGTGACTGGAGTGGTAGCTATTTACATTGCTGTCAGTCATGACTATCCACATAATATTTGGCCTATTCTCGGTCAGCAACTAGCTTGGATCGTATTGGGAATTGTTATCAGCTTTGTAGTCATGTTCTTTAATACAAAATTTTTATGGCAGGCGACTCCCTATCTCTACGCCCTAGGTCTAGTCCTTATGGTTTTACCCTTGATTTTTTACAATCCCAATTTAGTGGCAGCAACAGGGGCTAAAAACTGGGTGTCAATTGGAGGAGTGACACTTTTCCAACCTTCCGAATTCATGAAAATTTCCTATATTTTGATCTTGGCTCGGGTTGTTGTTCAATTCACACAGAAACACAAGGAAAGTGAACGAACGATTCCTTTAGATTTCCTCTTGATACTGTGGATGATTATCTTCACGCTGCCAGTCTTAGGTTTACTGGCCCTGCAGAGTGACTTAGGAACGGCCTTGGTCTTTGTCGCAATCTTTGCGGGACTGGTCTTGCTTTCTGGGGTATCATGGAAAATCATCATTCCAATTTTTGTAACAGCTGTATCGGGAATTGCAGGATTTTTGGCAATTTTCATCACAAAAGATGGGCGTGCTTTCATACATCAAATCGGGATGCCAACCTATCAGATTAACCGTATCCTTGCCTGGCTCAATCCCTTTGATTATGCACAAACGACCACCTATCAACAGGCGCAAGGGCAAATCGCCATCGGTAGTGGAGGTCTGTTTGGTCAAGGATTTAATGTATCTAATCTCCTTATTCCCGTTCGTGAGAGTGATATGATTTTTACAGTTATTGCAGAAGATTTGGGTTTTATCGGCTCTGTCCTTGTAATTACACTTTATCTCCTACTTATCTATCGAATGTTAAAAATCACTCTGAAGTCCAATAACCAATTTTATACCTACATTTCAACTGGATTTATTATGATGCTCTTGTTCCATATTTTTGAAAATATTGGGGCGGTGACGGGTCTGCTACCTCTGACAGGGATTCCTCTACCTTTCATTTCCCAAGGGGGCTCAGCCATTATCAGTAATCTGATTGGTGTTGGTCTGCTTCTATCGATGAGTTATCAAACGCATCTAGCCGAAGAAAAGAGCGGTAAGACAAGATTTAAACGGAAAAAAGTTGTTTTGAAAAAAGTTAAATAAGGAGTAAATCATGGCTAAAGTAGCAGTTATCTTAGCAGATGGCTTTGAAGAAATCGAAGCCCTAACAGTTGTGGATGTATTACGTCGTGCCAATATTGCTTGTCATATGGTTGGTTTTGAAGCACGAGTGACGGGATCACATGCCATCCAAGTACAAGCAGATCGTGTGTTTGATGGTGATTTATCTGAGTATGACATGATTGTCTTACCAGGAGGTATGCCAGGTTCAGCTCACTTGCGTGATAATGAGCAATTGATTGCTGAACTTCAAAAATTTGAGCAAGTTGGTAAAAAAGTAGCAGCCATTTGTGCAGCACCAATTGTACTGAATCGAGCCGGTCTTCTCAAGGATAAAGAGTTCACCTGCTATGATGGTATCCAAGAGCAAATTGCTGATGGCCATTATCGAAAGGAAACAGTAGTTGTCGATGGTCACTTGACCACCAGTCGCGGTCCAGCAACTGCCCTTGCCTTTGCTTATAACCTAGTAGAACAACTTGGTGGAAATGCAGATGCTTTGAGAGAAGCTATGCTCTATCGTGATGTGTTTGGATTAGATTAACTAAAACGAGAGGAATCTATCAATTAGGGGATTCTTCTCGTTTTTTACTGTTAAAATAGAAGGAAATCGTCGCTTTTTTTGATAAAAAAATGCTATAATGAAGGGTATGAAATATCACGATTACATCTGGGATTTAGGTGGAACTTTACTTGATAATTATGAGACTTCGACCGCGGCTTTTTGTGGAAACATTAGCTCAATTTGGAATCGAAGAAGAACATGATAAAGTTTACAATGCCTTGAAAGTGTCAACTGCTTTTGCGATTGACCAATTTGCCCCAACAATAGAGCATTTTTTAGAAAAATATAAGGAAAATGAAGCGCGAGAGCTTGAACATCCTGCCTTGTTTGAGGGAGTGCCTGCTTTATTGGAGGAAATCTCAGACCAGGGAGGACGGAACTTTTTAGTTTCGCATCGCAATGACCAAGTTTTGGATATTCTTGAAAAGACAGGTATTGCTGGCTATTTTACAGAAGTAGTAACAGCTAGTTCTGGTTTCAAGAGAAAACCAAATCCAGAGTCTATGATCTATTTGCGAGATAAGTATAAGATTAGTTCTGGTATCGTTATTGGTGATCGACCTATAGACATTGAAGCTGGACAAGCAGCAGGCTTAGCGACGCATCTCTTTAAAAATATCGTGACATTGAGACAAGTATTAGACATGTAAGAAAAAGGAAAAAAAGAAAAAGGGAAAAAATGACAGAAGAAATCAAAAACCAACAGGCACAGGATTATGATGCCAGTCAGATTCAAGTTTTGGAAGGTCTGGAAGCCGTTCGTATGCGTCCTGGAATGTATATCGGATCGACTTCAAAAGAAGGTCTTCACCACCTAGTCTGGGAAATCGTTGATAACTCTATCGATGAGGCCTTGGCGGGATTTGCTAGTCATATTCAGGTCTTTATTGAGCCAGATGACTCTATCACGGTTGTCGATGATGGACGTGGTATCCCTGTTGATATTCAAGAAAAGACAGGCCGTCCTGCCGTTGAAACTGTCTTTACCGTTCTTCACGCTGGAGGTAAATTTGGCGGTGGCGGTTACAAGGTTTCAGGTGGACTCCACGGTGTAGGTTCGTCCGTTGTAAATGCCCTTTCAACTCAGTTGGATGTTCGTGTTCATAAAAACGGGAAAATCCATTACCAAGAATACCGTCGTGGACATGTTGTTGCTGACCTTGAGGTGATTGGAGATACAGATAAAACAGGTACAACAGTACACTTCACGCCAGACCCAGAGATTTTTACAGAAACAACAACTTTTGATTTTGATAAATTAAACAAGCGGATTCAGGAGCTAGCCTTTTTGAACCGTGGCCTTCAAATCTCCATCACTGACAAACGTGAGGGACTTGAACAAACAAAACACTACCACTACGAAGGTGGGATTGCGAGTTACGTTGAGTATATCAATGAAAACAAGGATGTCATTTTTGAAAATCCAATCTACACTGATGGAGAAATGGATGACATCACAGTTGAAGTAGCCATGCAGTACACAACAGGCTACCATGAAAATGTCATGAGTTTCGCTAATAACATTCATACACATGAAGGTGGAACACATGAACAAGGTTTCCGTACAGCCTTAACCCGTGTCATCAATGACTACGCTCGTAAACAAATTGCTGAAAGATAACGAAGATAATCTGACAGGTGAGGATGTCCGTGAAGGATTGACTGCCGTTATCTCTGTGAAACATCCAAATCCTCAGTTTGAAGGACAAACGAAAACTAAACTTGGAAATAGTGAAGTTGTCAAGATTACTAACCGCCTATTTAGTGAAGCATTTTCAGACTTCCTAATGGAAAATCCACAGATTGCTAAGCGGATTGTTGAAAAAGGGATTTTGGCAGCTAAGGCGCGTGTAGCAGCCAAGCGTGCGCGTGAGGTTACTCGGAAGAAATCTGGTTTAGAGATTTCAAACCTTCCAGGGAAATTAGCAGACTGTTCCTCAAACAATCCAGCTGAAACTGAACTTTTCATCGTCGAAGGAGATTCAGCGGGAGGTTCTGCAAAGTCCGGTCGTGACCGTGAATTCCAAGCAATTTTACCAATTCGCGGTAAAATCCTCAACGTTGAAAAGGCCAGCATGGATAAAATCCTTGCCAATGAAGAAATCCGTAGCCTTTTCACAGCTATGGGAACAGGCTTTGGTGCTGAATTTGATGTCAGCAAGGCCCGTTACCAAAAACTCGTTATCATGACGGATGCCGATGTCGATGGAGCTCACATCCGTACCCTCTTGTTAACCTTGATTTATCGTTATATGAAACCCGTTTTAGAAGCAGGTTATGTTTATATCGCTCAACCACCAATTTACGGTGTTAAGGTCGGCAGTGAAATTAAAGAATACATCCAACCTGGAGCAGATCAAGAAATCCGTCTCCAGGAAGCCTTGGCTCGCTATAGTGAAGGACGTTCAAAACCAACTATTCAGCGTTATAAAGGTCTTGGAGAAATGGATGACCATCAACTTTGGGAAACAACTATGAACCCAGAACATCGTCTCATGGCGCGTGTATCAGTTGATGATGCTGCAGAAGCAGATAAAATCTTTGATATGCTCATGGGTGACCGTGTAGAACCACGTCGAGAATTTATTGAAGAAAATGCTGTTTACAGCACGCTTGACGTTTAAAAAAATTTGGAAATAGTTCCCATGGTTTGAAAAATATGATATAATCATTACAATTGTTTCAAGTATAAAAAGGAGTTTGATATGTCTGATAATCTGTTGATTATTATTATGATTGTAATCGCGACTCTTCTGATCATTGCTTATGTTGTAGCGATTTTGTTACGCAAACGAAATGAAAAGAGGCTCGCAGTACTAGAAGGAAGAAAGGAAGAGTTGTATAACCTTCCAGTTAACGATGAAGTAGAAGCTGTTAAGAATATGCATCTGATTGGTCAAAGTCAGATTGCATTTAGAGAGTGGAACCAAAAAAATGGGTAGACCTATCCCTCAACTCATTTGCAGATATTGAGAATAATCTGTTTGAAGCAGAAGGGTACAATAATTCATTTCGCTTCTTGAAAGCTCAACACAAAATTGATCAAATTGAAAGCCAGATTACCCTTATCGAAGAAGATATTGCTTCCATTCGAAATGCTTTGGCAGATCTAGAAAAACAAGAATCAAAAAATAGTGGTCGTGTCTTGCATGCTTTAGATTTATTTGAAAGCTTGCAAAAAACAGTCGCAGAAGATTCTGAGAAATATGGTCAAGCACTTCCTGAAATTGAAAAACAATTGGAGAACATCCAATCAGAATTTTCTCAATTTGTGACGCTAAACTCTTCAGGAGATCCAGTTGAAGCAGCAGGAATTTTGGATAATGCTGAAAACCATATCCTCGCTTTGACACATATCGTAGAGAGAATTCCATCAATTGTTACTAAACTAACGACAGAACTCCCTGATCAACTTGAAGATCTGGAGGTTGGCTATCGTAAGTTGCTTGATGCCAACTATCACTTTGTAGAAACTGATATTGAATCACGTTTGCAGTTGTTGTATGAAGTATTGAAAAATAACCAAGAAAATATTAAAAAATTGGAATTGGACAATGCTGAATATGAAAACACTCAGATTCAAGAAGAAATCAATGCTCTCTATAATATTTTCACACGAGAGATTGCTTCACATAAGGTTGTTGAGAACTTGTTAGCAACACTTCCAACCTATCTTGACCACTTAAAAGACAACAATCAGGTCTTGGTGAAAGATATTGAACGCTTGAGCAAAACTTACTTGATGTCTGAGAGTGATGTAAATCACGTCCGTCGTCTTCAAGCAGATCTAGATTCTCTAGAAATTACTAGTCAGCGATATGACCTCAGAACAAGAGGAATATACTGAAGCCTACTCTGTATTAGAAGAACGTTTAGAAAATGTTCAAGCTACATTAAAAGAAATCGAAGATGATCAAGTTTCAGTTAGCGAACGACTAGTTCAAATTGAAAAAGACGATGTCAATGCTCGTCAAAAGGCAAATGTCTACGTCAATCGCCTCCACACGATTAAGCGATACATGGAAAAGAGAAATCTTCCAGGAATTCCACAGAATTTCTTGAAATTGTTCTTTGCAGCTAGCCACAGTACCGAAGACTTGATGGCAGAGTTAGAACAGTCACAAGTCAACATTGAGTCAGTCAACCGTATTCTAGAAATCGCGACTCACGATATGGAAATTCTGGAAACAGAAACATACAGTATCGTACAATATGCTACCTTGACTGAACAATTACTTCAATACTCTAACCGCTACAGATCATTTGATGAAGGGATTCAACAAGCCTTCCACGAATCTTTAGAAATCTTTGAAAATGCCTTTGATTATCAAGCATCTTTCGAAAAAAAGATTTCCCAAGCTTTGGAAGTGGCTGAACCAGGTGTAACAAACCGTTTCGTCTCTTCTTATGAAAAAACAAGAGAAACTATTCGTTTCTAATCAAAAGAAAGTCCTAGAAAAATCTAGGACTTTTTCTTTTACCTTTCTTTTCTTTAAAAATGGACATTTTTCCTATTTATCATTGAAATTATAGTACTGATTTGATATGATAAGACTATGACTAAAAAGAACAAATTGTAAAACAAATGACAAGAAGAAAAGAAATTTATGGATTATTGTGGGGCTTCTATTCTTCACAATTCTAACATTAGGTGCAGGTATTGCTTATAAAGTCTTGACGAAGCAAGCTTTTTGAGCAAAAAAATTGAAAGCACTGAAAAAAAGAAAAAGATGATTCCTATTCACAAGGAAGTCAGAAAGAGCATTTTTCGTAAAGGGGCAGGCAGAAATCATCACCTACTATCCTATGACGGGGGACCAGGTCATTACCTCTGTTCAGGATATCATAGTAAAAGATATCACGGATAAGGTAGAAGATAAAGAACATTTGATTTTTTACTATTCTGAAAAAGATTCATCCTCTATCAAAGGTAGTGAGAGTCATCTTGTAAAAAAACAGGCCTATGACGTAGAGTGATTCTAATGTTGTTGAATTAGAAAACACTTCATTAGATCAGCTTTATCTTAAAGGAAGATGGGATCCCTGTTTACCTTTAGATCAGCTCTTTACAGATGCTAGCAAAGCTAAAGAAACAGTTTCTTGAGGATATCAAGTCAACGCTCCAAGATAAAAAGATTGAACAAACACTTGTTGATCAAGTGATAGCCGATTTTTCAGCTAGCGATTTATCATCTTGGAAGTTTGCTTACAAAGATAGTCAATTGGTTCTTTATCCAATCAAAGCAACTAATAATGTAGAAGAAATAGCTTTGCCTATTTCAGACTTCTTTGATGTTATCCAATCGTCCTATCTAACTGAAAAGGATGCAGAACTTTATAAGAAGGCTCAGGCTGAGAAAAATAAAAAAGTAGTAGCTCTTACCTTTGATGATGGACCAGATGGAAATACAACTCCACAAGCTTTAGATATTTCTAGCCAAGTATAAAGATCAAAGCAACCTTCTTTGTTCAAGGAAAGAATATTGCAGGCAATGAGTCGATTCTTAAACGTATGCAGTCTGAAGGTCATGAAGTTGGAAACCATAGTTGGAATCACCCGGTTTTAACAAAACTGTCATTGGAAGATGCTAAGAAACAGCTTACAGATACCGAAGATGCTATTACAAAAGTTCTTGGGAAAAGCTCTAAATTGATGCGTCCACCATACGGAGCAATCTCAGATGATATTCGCAATAGCCTTGATTTAAGCTTTATCATGTGGGATGTGGATAGTTTGGATTGGAAGAGTAAAAATGAAGCAGCGATTTTGACAGAAATTCAGCGTCAGGCAAGCAATGGATCTATCATTTTAATGCATGATATCCATCAGCCGTCAGTAAATTCGCTACCAAAAGTAATTGAGTATTTACAGGAACAAGGCTATAGTTTTCGTGACTGTATCAGAGCTACTGAATACTCGTTTGAAGCCACATGAGATTTACTATTCTCGTAATCAATAGATTGTAAGTCGGCAAATAGTAGAAAAAAATTAAAAAAAGATAGTTTTAATCTTGACAAGTAGGGGAAAACTTGATATCATATAAAAGTTGAGAAAAAGCAGAAGTGAGAACTTCTCGCCTTGCGACTAACGTTGTCTGGCCCCTACGGATCAAAGTTTCAGAAATGAAATACAATCATGTAGTGCGGGTTTGCGTTAGCAAGTCCGCTCTTGTTTTCTCTAAATTAAAAAAAGAGGTGAAAACCATAGCAAAAGCAAGACTTATTCATCAATGATGAAATTCGTGTACGCGAAGTTCGCTTAATCGGTCTTGAAGGTGAGCAATTGGGTATCAAACCACTAAGCGAAGCGCAAGCACTTGCGGACGAAGCTAATGTGGACTTGGTTCTCATTCAACCTCAAGCTAAACCTCCTGTTGCAAAAATTATGGACTACGGTAAGTTCAAATTTGAGTACCAGAAGAAACAAAAAAAGAACAACGCAAAAAAACAAAGCGTTGTGACCGTGAAAGAAGTTCGTTTGAGCCCAGTTATTGACAAGGGTGATTTCGAAAACTAAACTTCGCAATGCTCGCAAAGTTCCTTGAAAAAAAGGGAAACAAAGTGAAGGTATCCATTCGCTTTAAGGGGCGTATGATCACCCATAAAGAGATTGGTGCAAAAGTTTTAGCCGAGTTCGCTGAAGCAACTCAAGATATTGCTATCATTGAACAACGTGCTAAAATGGATGGACGCCAAATGTTCATGCAATTGGCGCCAGCAACTGACAAAAAAATAATTGTCAGAAAGTTAAATAAAGGAGAAAAAAATCATGCCAAAACAAAAAAACACCGCGCATCAGCTAAACGTTTCAAACGTACAGGTTCTGGTGGACTTAAACGTTTCCGTGCTTACACATCTCACCGTTTCCACGGAAAAAAACTAAAAAAACAACGTCGTCATCTTCGTAAAGCATCTATGGTGCATTCAGGAGATTTCAAACGTATCAAAGCAATGCTTACTCGCTTGAAATAATAGCCCTGACTGTAAGTAAACAATTCTAGGAAATATTTGGAGGAAATATAAACATGGCACGTGTTAAAGGTGGCGTTGTATCACGCAAACGTCGTAAACGTATTCTTAAATTAGCAAAAGGTTACTATGGAGCTAAACACATCTTGTTCCGTACTGCAAAAGAACAAGTAATGAACTCTTACTACTATGCATACCGTGACCGTCGTCAAAAGAAACGTGACTTCCGTAAATTGTGGATCACACGTATCAATGCGGCAGCTCGTATGAACGGACTTTCATACTCACAATTGATGCATGGTTTGAAATTGGCTGAGATCGAAGTTAACCGTAAAATGCTTGCTGACTTGGCTGTTAACGATGCAGCAGCTTTCGCAGCTCTTGCAGATGCAGCTAAAGCAAAACTTGGTAAATAATTATTCATAAGACTGGTGCAAGTTTGTCCCAGTCTTTTTTAAACAAAGGAGAAAAAATGGCTTCAAAAATGCTACACACTTGCTTACGAGTAGAAAATCTTGAAAAATCAATCGCTTTTTATCAAGATGCTTTTGGTTTTAAGGAATTGCGTCGTAGAGACTTTCCAGACTATGCTTTCACTATTGTTTATCTTGGACTTGAAGGTGATGATTATGAGTTGGAGTTGACTTACAACTATGATCACGGACCTTATGTTGTCGGTGACGGTTTTGCTCACATCGCCCTAAGCACACCTGATCTTGAGGCTCTTCACAAAGAACATAGCGACAAAGGCTATGAAGTGACAGCACCTAATGGACTTCCAGGGACTCAACCAAACTATTACTTTATCAAAGATCCAGATGGATACAAGGTAGAAGTGATTCGTGAAAATTCATTATAGTTCCTATCGAGTAGCTTGTATGCTACTCTTTTTTTGAATTTGTGGTAGAATGAAAGAAAAAGAATGGAGGCAAGGTCATGAAAGTTCATGTAAAAGATGATTTTTGGCAACTATTTCCAGATGCTCAAATCTCTGTATTGGTGGTAAAAGGTCTCAACAATACTATTGATGAGAATGAGGATCCATATTTTAAAGCTTTACTAGATGAAGGGACGAAAAAGCTCGGACTTTTATACCAGATGAAAATTTCACTCAGAATGAAGTGATTCAAGAATGGCGTCAGGCATTCACTAAATTCAAAACCAAAAAAGGTGCTCGTTCTTCTATTGAAGCTTTATTAAAGCGTGTAAGTCAAGGAAGAGAATTTAATCCAATAAATCCTTTGGTAGATATTTATAATAGTGTTTCACTTTCTTACGCTGTTCCTTGTGGGGGAGAGGATTTAGCTAAGATTGTTGGTGACTTATGTCTCGGAAGAGCTCAAGGGAATGAATCCTTCTTTCCACTAGGGGCTGAAAGTGATGCTCCTGCATTAGCTGATGAAATGATTTATTTTGATGAACAAGGTGCGGTTTGTCGGTGTTTAAACTGGCGTGAAGCCCAAAGAACCATGTTAACAGAAGAAACCAAAGATGCTGTTTTAGTCATTGAAGCTATCAATGAAGACCAAGCATCACGAGCTCGGGAAGCAATGCTAGAATTACATACTAAAATTGAGGAATATTTTGGTGTCAGTGGTAAGATCAGCCACTTGACAGCTACAAATCCTATCCTAGAGCTAGAATAATGAATGGGAATCACGGTTAATTCAACTGTGGTTCTTTTTTCTACAAGGGGAGAAAGAAATTGTTTTTCTATTTTCTAAAATGGTATAATATAAGGAGAAAAAGGGAGGTGATAGCGAGTGATTGCACAACTTGATACAAAAACGGTTTATAGTTTCATGGAGAGTATGATTTCCATTCGGAAGTATGTTGATCAAGGAAAAGCATACGGCTACTCAGCACTTGGAATCATGGATATTGATAATCTCTATGGGGCTTATTATTTTATCAAAGAGTGCCAAAAACAGGGGATTCAGCCTGTATTAGGTCTTGAGGTGTCTGTTCATCATAAGGAGGAACTCGTCAACCTTCGATTTTTAGCCTTGTCAAATCATGGCTATCGAAATATCATGAAGCTTTCGACTCTAAAAATGACAGGTAAAAAGGAATGGACTGATTTTTTTCTCCCTATCTAGAAGATGTTTGTGTTATTGTTCCTATTATTCTGCAATTGATTCCTTGGACTTAGGGCATGACTATTATATCGGAGTGTATCCAGATACACCTCAGTCGAATTTTTTCTCACCCATTCTCCCACTTTATCGTGTTAATTCTTTCGAACCTGAGGATTTAGAAACGCTTCAAATGCTCAAGGCGATTAAGGAAAATGTGACCTTGCGAGAGGTAGATGTTCAATCGCAACAAGGCTTGTTTTTTTACCTGCTGATCGTTTAGAACAGATTTTTTTAGAGAAATTTCCACTCGCGCTTGAAAATCTTGCAAGATTAATCAAGGAAGCTTCCTATGAGATTGATAGTAGTCTCAAGCTTCCACGCTTCAATCCAGAGCGTCCTGCTGTTGAAGAGTTGCGCGAAAGAGCTATTAAGGGCTTGGAACAGAAAGGCTTACTCGATTCAGTTTATCAGGAACGTTTGGAAGAAGAACTATCTGTGATTCATGACATGGGATTCGATGACTATTTCTTGGTTGTCTGGGATCTCTTACGTTTCGGTCGTTCTCAGGGATATTATATGGGAATGGGACGTGGGTCTGCAGTTGGAAGTCTAGTGGCCTATGCCTTAAATATTACTGGTATTGATCCTGTAGCTAAGAATCTTATCTTTGAGCGCTTTTTAAATCGTGAACGTTATACCATGCCCGATATCGATATTGATATTCCCGATATCTATCGTCCAGAGTTTATTCGCTATGTTCGTGACCGTTATGGTAGTATTCACGCTGCTCAGATAGTCACCTACTCGACTTTTGGTGCCAAACAGGCTATCCGAGATGTTTTTAAACGGTATGGTGTTCCCGAGTACGAGTTAACATCCATAACTAAGAAAATTGGTTTCAAAGATACCTTGACAAGCGCCTATGAAGGCAATCTAGGATTTAGACAACTGATTCAAAGTAAGATTGAGTACCAAAAGGCTTTTGAAATTTCCAAAAAGATAGAAGGCTATCCTCGACAGACATCTATCCACGCTGCTGGTGTCGTGATTAGTGATAAAAATCTAACGGACTATATTCCTCTTAAGTATGGTGAGGATATGCTCATTACCCAGTATGATGCTCATGGAGTCGAGGGAAATGGCTTGCTCAAGATGGATTTCTTGGGCTTAAGAAACCTAACTTTCGCTCAAAAAATGCAGGAGCTCTTATTTGAAACTCAAGGAATTCAGCTAAGGATTGAGAATATTGACCTTGAGGATAAGGAAACTTTAGCCCTCTTTGCAGCTGGAAAGACCAAGGGAATTTTTCAGTTTGAACAACCTGGTGCTATTCGCTTATTAAAGCGCGTGAAACCAGAAAGCTTTGAAGAAGTAGTGGCAACGACTTCCCTCAACAGACCGGGAGCGAGTGACTATATCGACAACTTTGTGGCTCGAAAACATGGTAAAGAAAAGGTAACAGTTCTGGACCCAGTTTTGGAAGATATTTTAGCTCCAACTTATGGAATTATGCTTTACCAAGAACAGGTTATGCAAGTGGCACAGCGTTACGCTGGTTTCAGCCTTGGGAAGGCCGACATTTTACGTCGTGCTATGGGGAAAAAGAATGCGGCCGAGATGCACCGAATGGAGGAAAGTTTCATCCAAGGAGCACTCGAAAAAGGTCATGGAAAAGAACAGTCTCAGCAGGTTTTTGCTGTCATGGAAAAATTTGCTGGTTATGGTTTCAACCGATCGCATGCTTATGCTTATGCGGCTTTAGCCTTCCAGCTTGCTTACTTTAAAACACATTACCCAGAAATCTTTTATCAAGTTATGCTCAACTATGCCAGTGGAGATTATATTCTCGATGCCCTTGAAATGGACTTTGAACTGACACCACTTTCTATCAATACAATTCCGTATCTGGATAAATTGACAGACAAGACTATCTACTTGGGACTTAAGAGTATCAAGGGGATGCCTCGAGATTTTGCCTATTGGATTTTAGAGAATCGTCCTTTTAGTAGTGTCGAAGATTTTGTCACTCGCTTGCCTAAAAATTATCAGAAGTTGAGTCTTTTAACTCCCCTAGTCGAGATTGGTTTATTCGATAGTTTTGAAAAAAATCGCCAAAAAATCTTATCCAACTTACCTACTTTATTTATTTTTGTGGAAGAATTGGGTAGTTTATTTGCAGATAATAGCTACAATTGGCTTGAGAGTGAGGATTTTACGCAAGTCGAAAAGTTTCGTAAGGAACAGGAGTGGCTTGGAGTCGGTATCAGTCCGCATCCCTTACTGATTTTAGCAAAGAATCCCCTCTATCCAATTGTGAGTTTGTCTGAACTATCTGAAGGACAGACAGCTACAGTACTCGTTGAGATACAGTCTATCCGAGTAATCAGAACTAAAAAAGGTGAAAATATGGCCTTTTTGAAAGTTAGTGATAGCAAATCAAATTTGGAAGTTACTGTTTTTTCTGACCAGTATCGCCAATTTAACAATCTCTTACATGAAGGAAGATTTTACTATCTTAATGGAAAAGTACAGGCAAGAGATGGTCGGCTTCAGTTAGTGTTAAATAATCTAAAAGAAGCAGTGAGTGAACGATTTTGGATACAGGCTGCTGATCATGAACATGATACTGAAATTTATCATATTTTAGAGCAATATAAGGGAGAAATTCCAGTCATCATTCGCTACGAAAATGAACAAAAAAATGTCCTTTTACCGAGTTATTTTGTTGCAAAAGATGTTAGTTTACAGGAATCTTTAAGTCAGATAGTTATGAAAAACGATTTATCGTTAAAAATCAATGAAAATAAAAGAATTTTAACTTTAATTATGGTATAATCAGTTAGAATGTTAAAAGAAAAAGGAGCAAAACCAAATGAAACGTATTGCTGTTTTGACTAGTGGTGGAGACGCCCCTGGTATGAATGCTGCTATCCGTGCAGTAGTTCGTCAAGCAATCTCAGAAGGAATGGAAGTTTTTGGTATCTATGATGGATACGCAGGTATGGTTGCCGGCGAAATATATCCACTTGATGCAGCTTCAGTGGGAGACATCATTTCACGTGGTGGTACTTTCCTTCACTCTGCTCGTTACCCTGAGTTTGCAAAACTCGAAGGTCAACTTAAAGGGATTGAGCAGTTGAAAAAACACGGTATCGAAGGTGTCGTGGTTATCGGTGGTGACGGTTCTTATCATGGAGCTATGCGCTTGACTGAGCATGGATTCCCTGCTATCGGACTTCCGGGAACAATCGATAACGATATCGTAGGTACTGATTTCACAATCGGATTTGATACTGCAGTTACAACTGCGATGGACGCCATCGATAAGATTCGTGATACATCATCAAGTCACCGTCGTACTTTCGTAGTTGAAGTAATGGGACGTAATGCCGGAGATATCGCTCTTTGGGCAGGTATTGCCACTGGTGCTGATGAAATTATCATCCCTGAAGAAGATTTCAAGATGGAAGACATCGTAGCAAGTATCAAAGCTGGATATGAACACGGTAAGAAACACAACATTATCGTTTTGGCAGAAGGTGTTATGTCAGCGGCAGAATTTGGTCAAAAACTAAAAGAAGCTGGAGATACAAGCGACCTTCGTGTAACTGAACTTGGTCACATCCAACGTGGTGGATCACCAACTGCTCGTGACCGTGTATTGGCGTCACGCATGGGTGCACATGCTGTTAAACTCCTTAAACAAGGAATCGGTGGTGTCGCTGTTGGTATTCGCAATGAGAAAATGGTTGAAAATCCAATTCTTGGAACTGCAGAAGAAGGAGCTTTATTTAGCCTAACAGCTGATGGTAAGATCGTTGTTAACAACCCTCACAAAGCTGATATTGAACTTTCTGCTTTAAACAAGAGCTTGTCTTAATCAACTTTAACTAAACTGGTAAAATGACCATAAAAGGTCGAATTATATAAAGGAGTCACAAAATCATGAACAAACGTGTAAAAATCGTTGCAACTTTGGGTCCTGCGGTAGAAATCCGCGGTGGTAAAAAATTTGGTGATGACGGATACTGGGGTGAAAAACTTGACGTTGAAGCTTCAGCTAAAAACATTGCTCAATTGATTGAAGCAGGAGCTAACACTTTCCGTTTCAACTTCTCACACGGTGACCACCAAGAACAAGGTGACCGTATGGCAACTGTTAAACTTGCAGAAAAACTTGCAGGTAAAAAAGTTGGTTTTCTTCTTGACACTAAAGGACCAGAAATCCGTACTGAATTGTTCGAAGGTGAAGCTAAAGAGTATTCATACAAAACTGGTGAAAAAATCCGTGTTGCAACTAAACAAGGAATCAAATCAACTCGTGAAGTGATTGCTTTGAACGTTGCTGGAGCACTTGACATCTATGATGATGTTGAAGTTGGTCGTCAAGTATTGGTTGACGATGGTAAACTTGGTCTTCGTGTTGTAGAAAAAGACGATGCAACTCGTGAATTTGTTGTTGAAGTTGAAAATGACGGTGTTATCGCTAAACAAAAAAAGGTGTAAACATTCCCTAACACTAAAATTCCTTTTCCCAGCTCTTGCTGAACGTGATAACGCTGATATCCGCTTCGGTCTTTGGAACAAAGGTATCAACTTCATCGCAATCTCATTCGTACGTACTGCAAAAAGACGTGAATGAAGTTCGTGCAATCTGTGAAGAAACTGGTAACGGTCACGTTCAATTGTTCGCTAAAATCGAAAACCAACAAGGTATCGATAACTTGGATGAAATCATTGAAGCTGCTGATGGTATCATGATCGCTCGTGGTGACATGGGTATCGAAGTACCATTTGAAATGGTTCCAGTCTACCAAAAAATGATCATTACTAAAGTGAACGCTGCTGGTAAAGTTGTTATCACTGCAACAAACATGCTTGAAACAATGACTGAAAAACCACGTGCAACTCGTTCAGAAGTATCAGACGTATTTAACGCTGTTATTGACGGAACTGACGCAACAATGCTTTCAGGTGAGTCAGCGAAATGGTAAATACCCACTTGAGTCTGTTCGTACAATGGCAACTATCGATAAGAACGCTCAAACTCTTCTTAACGAATACGGACGTTTGAACTCAGATTCATTTGAACGTAACTCTAAGACAGAAGTTATGGCTTCAGCAGTTAAAGATGCTACAAACTCAATGGACATCAAATTGGTTGTAACTCTTACTAAGACTGGTCACACAGCACGTTTGATCTCTAAATACCGTCCAAATGCTGATATTTTGGCATTGACATTTGACGAATTGACAGAACGTGGATTGATGTTGAACTGGGGAGTTATCCCAATGTTGACAGAAACTCCATCATCAACTGATGACATGTTCGAAATTGCTGAACGTAAAGCAGTTGAAGCAGGTCTTGTAAAATCTGGTGATGATATCGTTATCGTTGCAGGTGTGCCACTTGGTGAAGCAGTTCGTACTAACACAATGCGTATCCGCACTGTACGTTAATCTAATATTAAAAAGCCTATCATATCAAGCTTTCTAGCTTGTGTGGTAGGTCTTTTTTTGTGACGAGGGGCAAAATATATCATTTTCCTTTTAATGCTAAGGTATATATTACAGTTTTCCCTGTAACTTTTGCTGTAATTAGAGATTACAATGATCATCTTAGTATCTTTATGACTAAACCTAGCTAGGATTTTTTGGATAATAAGTCTATCAGTGTATGATTGAGGCTTGAGCTTATTGAGGTTTGTGCAGAAAGGATTGCTAAAAGATAGGATGTAATAGTGTTTAGGAAAATAAAAAAGCTCTCTGGAAAACCAGAAAGCTTTGAGAGGCATCTCCATGTGAGAAACAGGTTCACACATTTCTCAAGGTCCGCTCCTGCGTTATGACCTCCTTTGCTCAATAGTAGCTCTTGCTACATATCGACTCATCGCATTGTCTATTCTACTATAAGGTTCATAAAATGTCAATAAAAAAAGTTCCTATACCAAGGAACTGTTAAAGAATGCTAATTGCCGGGATCGAACCGGCGACCTCATCCTTACCATGGATGCGCTCTGCCTACTGAGCTAAATCAGCTTACTTAAAAAGTATACTATAGAATCAAATCTTTGTCAATAAAATATTTTATTTAAAAGTAATCGGCTGTCAGTCAAATTAAAATAGCTTTTAGGGAATGTCCTAAAGCCATTTTCTTCTAACCTAATTGATTTTTTTTTTTCTGGATTCCAGATAAAACTTGCGATAAAGCTAAAGATGATGGTAATAATCGCAACTAAGACAGCAAGAATCAGTGCTGGTATGCGAATAAACCACCACAAAGGATTTGGTTTTTTGTTATTGTGCCATTGTTTTGTTTCCTCATCTAGACGTTGGAATTCTGATTGGATACGTTCAGCAACCATCTCAATTCCTTCATCATTCATTTTCTTAATGTCTGAGATATCGATAGGATTTCCGAAGTTCATATCGACACGTTCGCGACTGATGAGTCCTTTTAAGGTCATTGGACCAGTGTAAGTAACTGGCATGATGCGAACCTTACCATTTTAGCAATCAGAGCTACGCCACCTTTGACATCGTTAGAATGGCGACTACCACTTGGAAACATGATGAGAGATCGGTCGCTCTTTTTAAGAACATTGATAGGGTATTTGATAGCCGAAGCGCTAGGATTCTCCCGATCAATAGGAAAGGCACCACACATACGAATCCACCAACCAAAGATTCGATTAGAGAACAGTTCCTTTTTAGCCATAAAAACAAACTGTTTCGGTTTGGTCGCAAATGCCATGTAGACAGGATCCCACCAAGTACGATGGGGAGCAACTAGGATATAGTTTTCATCCTGACTCGGAATTTTATCCGTATTATGATAATGAGCATTACCGTTGATAGACCAGAGAATCAACATAACCAGCCCACGAAGATAAGTATAAAACATGGTATCTCCTTCAATTTTCTTTCTTTTATTATACCTTATCATACTAGGACAAGCAAATGTTTTTTGTTTAGGCGGAATTGCTCTTCATATGAAATTAGAATTATTTTTAAAAAAATGATATGATAGAACTTATGGATAAAAATAAAATTATAGGCTTAAGCCAATCAGAAGTTAATGAACGTCAGAAACAGGGACAGGTCAATGATTTCAAAGCATCAGCTAGTACCAGTACTTGGCAGATTGTAAAACGAAATGTCTTTACTCTCTTCAATGCTTTAAACTTTGCTATTGCCTTAGCGCTCGCTTTTGTTCAAGCCTGGAGCAATCTGGTTTTCTTTGCGGTTATCTGTTTTAATGCTTTTTCAGGAATTGTAACTGAGCTACGTGCCAAGCATATGGTTGATAAACTCAATCTCTTAAATAAAGAAAAGATTACGACTATTCGTGATGGACAAGAGATTGCTTTAGACCCTGAAGAGCTTGTTTTGGATGATGTGATTCGCTTGTCTGCAGGGGATCAAATTCCAAGTGATGCGATTGTATTAGAAGGTTTTGCAGAAGTCAATGAAGCCATGTTAACGGGCGAGAGCGACTTGGTGCAAAAAGAAGTAGAAGACTTAATGTTGTCAGGTAGCTTTCTTGCAAGTGGCTCTGTCTTCGCTCAGGTTCATCATATAGGGGCAGATAACTATGCAGCCAAACTCATGCTTGAAGCTAAGACAGTTAAACCAATCAATTCTCGTATCATGAAATCACTAGATCAACTTGCAGGATTTACTGGGAAAATTATCATTCCTTTTGGAATTGCCCTCTTGCTTGAAGCTTTGGTCTTGAAAGGTTTACCACTGAAGTCTTCTGTAGTGAATTCCTCTACAGCTCTTTTGGGAATGTTGCCTAAGGGGATTGCCCTCTTAACTATTACCTCTCTTTTAACCGCTGTTATCAAGCTTGGTTTGAAAAAGGTTTTGGTGCAGGAGATGTATTCCGTTGAGACCTTGGCACGTGTGGATATGCTCTGTTTGGATAAGACAGGAACCATTACTCAAGGAAAGATGCAGGTTGAGACAGTTCTTCCTCTGACCCAGGATTATGATAAAAATGCTATTGCCGACATACTAACCAGCTATATGGCAAACAGTGAGGATAAAAATCCAACTGCTCAAGCTATTCGTCAACGGTTCCAAGGTCAAGTAGCTTATCCGATGATTTCTAGTCTTCCATTTTCAAGCGATCGTAAATGGGGAGCAATGGAGTTAGAAGGTCTCGGAACTGTTTTCCTAGGTGCACCGGAGATGTTGTTGAATGCTGAAGTTCCTGAGGCTAGAGAAGCTCTTGAACGAGGATCTCGTGTCTTGGTTCTGGCCCTTAGTCAAGAAAAACTTGACTACCACAAGCCACAGAAACCATCGGATATGCAAGCCTTGGCTTTGCTTGAGATTCTAGATCCAATCCGAGAAGGGGCAGCTGAGACGCTAGACTATCTTCGTTCTCAGGAAGTAGGGCTGAAAATTATTTCTGGTGATAATCCAGTTACCGTTTCAAGTATTGCTCAAAAAGCAGGTTTTGCAGATTACCACAGCTATGTAGATTGTTCGAAGATCACGGACGAGGAATTGATTGCTATGGCTGAGGAGACAGCGATTTTCGGACGTGTCTCTCCTCATCAAAAGAAACTGATCATCCAAACGTTGAAAAAAGCAGGTCATACTACAGCCATGACGGGGGATGGTGTCAATGATATCCTAGCTCTTCGTGAGGCAGACTGTTCCATCGTTATGGCTGAAGGAGATCCAGCGACTCGTCAGATTGCAAATCTGGTTCTCTTGAACTCAGACTTTAATGATGTTCCTGAGATTCTCTTTGAAGGTCGTCGTGTGGTCAATAACATTGCCCACATCGCTCCGATTTTCTTGATTAAGACCATCTATTCCTTCTTGCTAGCAGTTATCTGTATTGCCAGTGCTTTGTTGGGACGTACTGAATGGATTTTGATTTTCCCATTCATCCCGATTCAGATTACCATGATTGACCAGTTTGTGGAAGGATTCCCACCGTTCGTATTGACCTTTGAGCGAAATATTAAACCAGTAGAACAAAACTTCCTCAGAAAATCCATGCTCCGTGCGCTACCAAGTGCCTTGATGGTAGTCTTTAGTGTTCTCTTTGTTAAAATTTTTGGAACCAGTCAAGGCTGGTCAGCCATTGAAATTTCGACTCTTCTGTATTATCTACTAGCGTCGATTGGTTTCATGTCTGTAGTTAGAGCTTGCTTGCCATTTAGTCTATGGCGTGTGCTCTTGATTATTTGGTCAGTTGGTGGCTTCCTTGGAACAGCTCTATTTCCAAGAATTCAAAAATTGCTTGAAATTTCAACACTGACAGGACAAACATTACCTGTCTATGGCATCATGATGCTCATCTTTACTGTGATTTTTATCCTGACAAGTCGTTATCAAGCTAGAAGATAGAGAAAGGCTGCAATCTGTGGATTGCGTTTTTCTTATACGACGAGTCTATCGTAGATCTGATGTGCAAGACCTAGGTGCCTATTATCTATCGGTGAACCCAAGAGCGTTTCTCAAGCCTGCTTGTATTGAGGTAGAAGAATCAAATGTCTGTGGCTAGACTATTTGAAGTTTGAAGAAATAATACTCTTCGAAAATCTCTTCAAACCAGGTCAGTGCTATCTGCAATCTCGAAGCTGTACTTAGAGCAACTTGTGGTTAGCTTCCCTAGTTTGCTTTTTCGGTATAAAAAAACTGTCAGATGAAGGGATGGCAAAATCGTATCTCTCCGAACAGAAACATGAAAGTAAGGTGTATAGAGCTCGTAAGAGGACGCGAAAGTCTGTAACCTAAAAAAGAACTAGATAAATCCACTAAGTGTAGTTATTCTAGTT
>BNJU01001472.1_pt1 | contig 38361 bp, 47 predicted proteins | sample 8539281 | NCBI WGS metagenome assembly BNJU01 (sample SAMD00202456, study PRJDB9452) | human saliva metagenome | isolation source: human saliva | place: Japan
CAAAACAAGCCAATTCTCCAAACGTTAATATTTGGACAACAGGTTATTACACCTGCAGACAATGTCTGCAGGTGTTTTTTGTTGCTTAGATTATGGTGACACTAATAATTATCTGTTATGATGATAGTAATGATAAAAGAAAGCGTATCTTGGATAATATGAAATCTGAGTATTATAAATGATAGGAGATATTGTTATGGCATTAATGAAAGCTATTCAATTGACAGGTCCCAGTAACTGTATTTCATGATATGTTACATAATATATTTACCTGTGTATAGGGGGCTGTATGATACAAAAATATATATCATTTACTAGTGGAGAATTGGAGCTTTTTTTCTCAGGTCTATTATGGGAACATGTCGTCATAGCTTTGCTTTCCAGTATAATTGCCATTATTTTAGGATTGGTTGCGGGTATTTTACTTAACGAGTATCGTCGAGCAGTTAATCCGACCATGATGGTTATTAATTTCTTGTATACTATACCATCCATATCCATGCTGGGATTTTTGATCCCCTTTTCAGGAATTGGTAACGCAACGGCAGTGATTGCTCTTGTGATATATGCATTATTGCCGATGGTGAGAAATACATATACTGGGTTAAGCAGTATTGACAAGGAAATGATTGAAGCGGCTACATCACTGGGGTTATCTCGGGCACAACGTTTACGATATATTGAATTGCCTTTAGCCTTTTCGGTAATCATGGTCGGTATACGAAATATGCTAGTTATGACTATAGCGCTTACTGGAGTAGCATCATTTATTGGTGCCGGAGGTCTTGGTGTAGCTATTTATCGAGGTATTACTACAAATAATACGACTATGACTGTAGCCGGCAGTTTACTAATTGCTTTTTTAGCATTGATTATGGATGCTGTATTGGGCTTTTTTGAGAAAATCATACTATATAGAGGGCATTGCAAACGTACTTTTAAACGTATTGGTATTATAGCCTCAATTGTGATAATTAGTGGTATTGGTGTGTTTATGTGGCCGTCGCAACAATCTGACGTAATTCATGTAGCTACAAAACCGATGACAGAACAGTTGATTTTGGGCGATATGCTGAAACTTCTTATTGAACAAGATACAGATTTAACTGTTGAAGTAACAGCCGGAGTAGGCGGAGGAACCTCCAATATTCAACCGGCCATGGAGTCCGGTCAATTCGATATCTATCCTGAATATACTGGTACCGGTTGGAATGCAGTACTAAAACGAGACACGCAATATAGTGAAAATTTATTTGATGAATTACAGCGCGCTTACGAGGATACATATCAATTTAAATGGGTCGGTATGTATGGTTTCAATAATACATATGGATTGGCTGTACGTAAGGATATTGCTAACAAATATAATTTAAAAACATATTCGGACTTAGCGAGGGTTTCGTCACAATTGATTTTAGGTGGGGAATATGATTTTTTTCAGGGCGCCAAGATGGGTATTCAGGGATTACAGCGAGTATACGGCATGGACTTTAAAGATACGAAGGATATGGATATAGGTTTGAAATATCAGGCTATTGAAAGCGGACATGTGGATGCTATGCCTATATTTACTACTGACGGTCAGTTGAGCCATGCGTCTATTGTTGTTCTTGAGGATGATAAACATTTATATCCGTCGTATGTTTGTGGTAATGTCGTCAGAATAGATGTGTTAAAGAAGCATCCTGAGCTAGAATCGGTATTGCTGAAATTGACAAATACGATTACGGATCAGGATATGTCATATATGAACTATGAAGTGGAATCGGAAGGACAGAAACCTCATGATGTTGCTGAGCGATACTTACGCATCAAAGGTTTGTTATACTAACGTGGGTTGATAGCGGGTACATAGTATTGTATTGTGAGTATAAGATTACGTTTACATCTATAATTAATTCCCCTATAATAGATATATAATAATCGAAATTTATCGAAAAAAGATTTTCATAGAGGAGAAATCATATGATTTATAATACAATTCAGTACGTAGTAGATAATGGTATCGGTACGTTGACATTTAATCGTCCTAAAGTGGCGAATGGTTTTAATATCGAAATGTGCAAGGAAATCCTTGAGGTTTTAGATAAAGCATATCATGATGAAAGTGTTCGTGCATTGCTGATCAATGCTGAAGGCAAGGTATTCTCTGCTGGCGGCGATTTAACAGAAATGGAACGGGCTGTAAACGAAGGTGATACAGAGTCTTTATTTGAAATCGTTGAGTTAGTAGCGCAGATTTCTATGGCTATGAAACGGTTACCTAAACCGGTTATCATGAGCCTTCAAGGTGCGGCAGCAGGTGCGGCGTTCAACATGGCGTTAGCTGCAGACTTTGTGATTGCAGCTAATAATGTACGCTTTATTCAAGCCTTCGTAAACGTAGGCCTTGCACCTGATGCAGGCGGTTTATTCTTATTGACTCGATCCATCGGTATGAATCGTGCTATGCACATTGTCATGACTGGTGAAGCGGTTTCCGCTGAAAGGTAAAGAACTTGGCTTTGTATATAAAGTTTGTGAACCAGAGGATTTAGAGACTGCTACAAGACGCCTAGTTGAAAAATTAGCAAAAGGCCCTGCAAAATCGTACCGCGTTATGAAGGAAATGATGTGGAGAAGCTTCTTAGCAGGTTGGGAAGAATATAAGACATTTGAAGTAGAAAACCAATGTGAATTAGGTCTTTCTGAAGATTTCAAAGAAGGTGTTCTTGCCTTTACAGAACGCCGTCGCCCTAAATTTGGCCAAAAGTAAGACTATTTTGTAATAAGGTGTGCTAAATCGTCTGTAAATTAGAACTACATACTCATATTATTAGAACCGATGTGACTCATATAGTGAGTTACATCGGTTTTTCCTTTTCATACATTGACAAAACGTATATAATAGAACTATTAAGATAGTTTTAGGAGGTCCATATTTTATGGCTCAAGATACAATTAAATGTTATGATACCCCTAGTGATGTGGTCGCTGCATTGGCGGAGGATTTTATTGCTTTCACCAGTGAAGAAATCAGCCGCACCGAAACATGCATTGTAGGTATCACTGGAGGCACAGTCATCAATGGTTTGTTAGAGACATTGAACTCCCCTGAGTACATTGAGCGTGTTAACTGGGAACGGATATTTTTTGTCTGGACTGATGAGCGATTTTTGCCTCAGTCTCATGAAGATAATTATTTCAACCGTGTAAAACCATATCTGCTTTGTAAGGCGAAGGGGGGCGGCCCATTTCTTTCCTATTAACACCAATTCGAAAACTGTTATAGAGGCAGCTGACGAGTACGAGAAAGAAATAGGCAATGTTCTTAAAGCTTGTAAAAAATCTGGCCTGGATTTAGCAATCCTAGATCTTGGTGAGGATGGTCATACAGCAGGTCTATTTGCGGGTTCTCATGCGTTGCGAGTGGCGGATCGAAATGTTGTAGCCGTTGAGGATGGTAAGGTATGGGAGCGCATTTCCATGACCTTTTCATTTTTAGCAAAAACAGATGTTCTTTGGTTTACTGTAACTGGTGAAAGCAAACGGACAGCCCTTACAAAGGTTTGTACCAACGTGAGGATTATGAAGATACATCATGGGATAAACGTATCGGTCGTGTACTGCCGGGTGCAGTGCTTTCACAAGAACCTATGACATGGTATGTGGACAAGGCTGCCTATGATGATGTACACTAAGAATTATAGAATTAAGTAACAACGAAGGAGATACATATGTTTAATGTAGGAACGACGGAATTACTATTTATATTAGTGATTGCTCTAGTTATCTTTGGTCCTGGTAAATTGCCTGAAGTTGGCAAAGCAATCGGAAAGAGTATTAATGAGTTTAAAGATGCTATCTCTGGCCCTAAAAAGGCTGTCGATGAAACAAAGGAAGCCGTTAAATCTGCTACCACTATCGATGTGACAGCTGGGGCTAAAAATGATGAAAAACATAAGGAAGCTAATGATTAGGAGGTATTATTATGTGCAAAGATTGCGGTTGTGGTGAAGATAATGGCGTTGTAACAAAGGTATTCACTGTACCTGGTATGATGTGTAATAATTGTAAGGAAACAGTAGAAGGTGCTACATTAGGCCTAGAAGGCGTACTTAGCTCCGAAGTTGATTTGCCAAATAAAACGGCTACTGTATCTTTTGATCCAGCAAAGGTATCTGTTGAAACGATTACAACAGCTATTGAACGAACTGGATTTGATGTAGAGTCCGTGGTTGATGGTGTTCGTGAACATAGCCATGGTTTACTAGGTACGATTAAACGTCTCTTTAAATAATCGAATTCATAGAGCTGTATTGAAACATCGTTTCGATACAGCCCTTTTTTGTATTGTGAGGTGATGAGATGATACGCAAGTTTGATTCGGAAAATTTTAAATGGGATGGCGTCGATACCTTGGTGTATAAACAAGATGGTAGTCCTTTTAAGGATGTAACACGACAAGTGCTATATGATGGGGCTTATGACATTCCTTGCCAATTCCGTTATTTTGAATGTTTGCCCGGGGGCTACTCTACGTTAGAGTATCATGAGCATACACATATGGTTATGATTGGCCGCGGTAAGGGGCAGCTTTTACTAGGTGATGAAATTTATGATGTAGCACAAGGGGACTTTATTGAAATCCCAGGCAATACAATTCATCAATTTAGAGCTAATAAGGGCGACTATATCGGATTTTTCTGCCTTGTTAATAAAGACCGAGATAAGGTTAAATTATTGACTGATGAACAAATGGAGACATTGCGTCAAAAACCTAAGATTAAGGAATTTTTGGAGGGACTATGAGTACATGGACACGAGCGGCCTTAACCGTTTTGATTGGCCTGATTATTTGGTTTTTGCCTCATACAGAGGCGATTAAGCCTGAAGGTTGGCATTTATTGGCTATCTTTACGGCTACGATTGTTGGTTTTATTTTGCGCCCTTGGCCGACGGGCATTATAGCACTCTTTGGCATTGTTGCTGCTGTGGCAACGAGCTCTATTACGATGGTGCAAGCTTTGGGTGGCTATGCAGAGGCTAATGTGTGGCTTATCGTAGCGGCCGTATTCTTTTCTAGAGGTATTATTAATTCCGGCCTCGGTAAGCGCATTGCATACACATTAATTCGTGCCTTTGGTACAAGTTCTCTGAAATTAGCCTATGCCTTAGCTTGTACGGATTTGATTATCTCTCCAGCCACGCCATCTAATACGGCTCGTGGGGGCGGTATTATTTTTCCCAATTGTACAAAAACATTTCCCTTGCCTTTGACTCTGAGCCTCATGGCAATACAGCACGTCGCATAGGGGCGTACTTGATGACGACGGCCCATACCATCAATACAATTACAGTAACAATCTTTTTTTAACTGCTTGTAGCGGTAACCTATTAATCACATCCTTAGGTGCAAAATTATTTGGTTATGATATTTCTTGGTGGGAATGGTTCCAAGCGGGTGTCATCCCTGGTGTTATTTGTATGATTTTGATGCCATGGTTTATCTATAAAATCTATCCGCCAGAAATCAAAGAAACACCAGAAGCGGCTGAGATGGCACAAAAAGGAATTAAATGCACTTGGGCCAATTACGAAATCTGAAATTTCTGTGGCTATTATCTTTATCCTGTGCATTTTGCTTTGGGCTACGGCGATTTGGACAAAGTTACATCCTACAGTGGTTGCTATGATGGGTGTTCTTGCTTGTGTTGTAACTGGCTCCCTTACATGGGAAGACATATTAGGTGAACGCACCGGTTGGGATATCCTCATTTGGATGGGAACCCTCGTTGGTATGGCTGGCCTTCTTGGTAAACTTGGTGTAGTGGCTGTGTTTGCTAATTTTGTAAGTCAACATCTCGTAGGTATTGATTGGTTTTGGGCATCCTTTATTATCTCTGCAACCTTCGTATACTCTCAATACTTCTTTGCTAGTGGTACGGCGCGTATTACCGCATTATTTTCCGCCTTTGCAGCCATTTTGGTTGCCATGGGTGCGCCGATTCCATTTACCATCTTGCTCTTTGGTTTGATGAATAGCCCTGGCTGTACATTAACGCATTATAGCTCTGGTGTAACACCAATCTTCTTTGGTGCAGGCTATGTACCTCAAGGCACATGGTGGCGGGTAGGTCTTGCTATTTCTGTAGTAAGTTTTATGATTCACTTCTGGGCTGGTACATTTGGTATGTGGCTGTTCGGTATTTTATAATATATACATCCCTCGCTACGGCGGGGGATTTTTGTATATCCAATATTGGTGCATAAACATATATGGGTATAGCTATTGGGTATGGTGAACTTCATAAAAAAAATATAATAAATCTATAGAATATTTATTGCATGACACTATAGAACGTGTTATTATAGGTTTATCGTTACAGATTATTTTAGGAGGAAACATGTTCGGTTTAGTCATTAGCTTGTTGATTATCGCGCTGGTCGTGATTATTAAAAACATTCGAATTATGAACAACAACTTAACACGTTTTTGTCTTAAAAGTTCCGCGAATGGTTTAATATACAATCAATAAGATTTGACTATAGTGTTTCTTATTTGTATATATACCATGGGGTACATAGGTTGTTATGTATGTATTTAGGAATTCTGTAAACAAAAGGAATATCATTTGTAAACTTTTAAGACGGTTCTTTGGAATCGTCTTTTTTTTTATTCATTGTGAAAGCCGTCCAAGTGGATACTTTCAAAAGAAGTGAGGAGAATATCATGAGTTGTAGAAGTGACAATTTAAAAACAGGCGTAGCACGTGCACCACACAGATCTTTATTAAAAGCACTCGGTTTCGTAGACGAAGAATTAGGTAGACCGGTCATTGGTATTGCCAATTCCTTCAATGAAATCATTCCTGGTCATGTGGGCTTGAAAAATATTGTACAAGCCGTAAAAGACGGTATCCGCAACGCAGGTGGTGTGCCAATCGAGTTCAATACAATTGGTATTTGTGACGGCTTGGCGATGAACCACATCGGTATGAAATACTCCTTGGTAACTCGTAATATCATCGCTGATTCCATCGAAGCAACAGCTATGGCAACACCATTTGATGCTATGGTATTCATTCCAAACTGCGATAAAGTAGTACCTGGTATGTTGATAGCTGCAGCTCGTCTAAACATTCCATCCGTATTCGTATCCGGTGGTGCTATGCTTGCAGGCGTACACAATGGCAAAAAAATCGGTTTGTCTGATGTATTTGAAGCAGTAGGTAAACATCAAACTGGTGAAATGGGTGATGCTGAGTTAGCTGAAATCGAAAATACCGCATGTCCTACATGTGGTTCTTGCTCTGGTATGTACACAGCTAATACAATGAACTGCTTAACAGAAGCTCTTGGTATGGGCCTTCCTGGTAATGGTACAATTCCAGCAGTATACTCTGAACGTTTACGTCTTGCTAAATTAGCAGGTATGCAAGCAGTAGAGGTATTGAAAGCAAACCTTCGTCCTAAAGACATTATGACACGCGAAGCCTTTGAAAATGCAGTAGCTCTAGATATGGCTTTGGGTGGTTCCTCTAATACAGCACTTCATTTGCCAGCTATCGCTCACGAAGCAGGTGTACCATTGTCCTTGGACGACTTTGATCGCATTGCACAAAACACACCTCAATTGTCCAAACTTTCTCCATCTGGTAAATACTTCATCGAAGATTTGTATGCTGCAGGCGGCGTATCTGCTGTGTTGAAACGTTTAGCAGAAAATGGTCGTTTGCATACAGATTGCAAAACTGTAGCTCTTAAAACACAAGGTGAAATTGCAACAGCAGCTCATGTTGTGGATGAAGATGTTATCCATCCATGGAATAATCCTGTTCATGAAACAGGTGGTATTGCCGTTCTTAAAGGTAACCTTGCTGTAGACGGTTCCGTTGTAAAAGCAGGTGCCGTAGATGATGATATGCTCGTTCACTCTGGCCCAGCAAAGGTATTCAACAGCGAAGAAGAAGCTGTTGAAGCTATTACAGGCGGTAAATCGTAAAAGGTGATGTGGTAGTTATCCGTTACGAAGGCCCTAAAGGTGGTCCTGGCATGCGCGAAATGTTGACACCAACATCTATGATCGCTGGTATGGGTCTTGATAAAGACGTGGCATTGTTGACTGACGGTCGTTTCTCTGGTGCTACTCGTGGTGCATCCATTGGTCACGTATCTCCAGAAGCAGCAGCTGGTGGTACAATCGCCGTTGTTGAAGATGGTGATATCATCAACATCGATATTCCAAACGGCAAATTGGAATTAGCTGTATCTGACGATGAAATCGCTCGCCGTAAAGCAGCATTGAAACCATTTAAATCCAATGTAACTGGTTACCTTAAAAAATACGCCCTTCACGTATCCTCTGCAGCACAAGGTGCTATTGAAGTATTTGAAGACTAATCTTAATAGTAATATATTTTATACCAATCTTTAATAAAGGAGTATTAATGCGTAAGTTATATGATTTTATGGAGGCTCGCGAACGGTTAACCACGATTACCGTGAAAACTAAATTGCTTCATAGTGATGTGTTTTCAGACGAGTGTGGCAATGATGTATATATCAAGCCAGAAAACTTGCAAATAACAGGCTCCTTTAAGGTGCGTGGAGCATACAATAAAATTGCAAAATTGACAGAAGAGGAAAAGGCCCGCGGTGTTATTGCCGCATCTGCAGGAAACCACGCACAAGGTGTAGCACTTGCAGCTAAACGCCTCGGCATTAAAGCCACAATCGTCATGCCAAAACATACACCTCTCATAAAGGTGAATGCTACAAAACAATATGGGGCTGAGGTTGTACTACATGGTGAGATTTATGATGAAGCTTACCAAAAGGCGATGGAGCTCCAACAAGAAAACGGCTATGTGTTTGTTCATCCTTTCGATGATGAAGATGTCATCGAAGGGCAAGGTACAATTGCTCTTGAAGTATTAGCAGAACTACCTGATGCGGATGTATTACTGGTACCTGTTGGGGGCGGCGGCATTGTATCTGGCATTGCAGCGGCTGCTAAATTAAAAAATCCTCGCATCAAAGTTATTGGTGTAGAACCAGAAGGGGCAGCCAGTGCTTTGGCAGCATTAAAGGCCGATCATCCTGTACCACTCGACGAAGTGGCTACCATTGCTGATGGTACGGCGGTACGTCAAATTGGTGAAACTACACTTGAATATATTAAGAAATACGTAGATGAAATAATTACAGTTTCAGACTACGAATTGATGGAAGCATTCTTGTTGCTCGTTGAAAAACATAAATTAGTAGCAGAAAATTCAGGTATCTTACCATTAGCAGGGCTTAAAAAGCTAGACTGCCGAGATAAAAAGGTGGTAGCTATTGTCAGCGGTGGTAATATCGACGTACTTACCATTTCCTCTATGATTAATAAAGGTCTCGTAGTCCGTGGTCGGATCTTCACCTTCTCTGTAAATCTTCCGGATAAACCAGGTCAATTGGTTGCGGTATCTCAAATGCTTGCTGAGGCGGATGCAAATGTAATTAAGCTCGATCATAATCAGTTTAAAAACCTTGACCGTTTCCATGAAGTGGAATTACAAGTAACGGTTGAAACCAATGGGGAAGAGCACATCCAAAGCATTATTGATACTTTTAAAAATAATGGTTACATTATTCAACGTTTAAATTCCAGCGAGATTCTATCAGAATAGCTGGTTGAAAGGGTTCCTATGAGCGCAGAAACAATCAATGGGGCACGCATTGTCCTAGAAACATTGCATCGCCTTGGTGTAACTGATATGTTCGGCTATCCAGGTGGCGCAGTCATTCCAATTTATGATGAAATTTATAGCTTCCCTGAAATTAAACACTATTTCGTACGTCATGAACAAGGTGCAGCCCATGCAGCAGATGGTTATGCACGCGTATCCGGTCGTGTAGGCGTATGCCTTGCTACGTCTGGTCCTGGTGCAACAAACCTTGTAACAGGCATTATGACTGCATACATGGACTCTGTACCTATGGTGGCCATTACAGGGCAGGTAGGTCGTCCGTTTATCGGTAAGGATTCCTTCCAAGAGGCGGATATCCAAGGTATTACAATGCCGATTACTAAGCATAACTATCTAGTTCAAGATATTCACGATTTGCCTCGCATTATCAAGGAAGCGTACTTCATCGCTGGTACAGGTCGTCCAGGTCCTGTATTAATCGATATTCCAAAGGATATTCAAACAGAAAAAATATCTATGGCGGAATACAATAAATTATACGAAGTACCTATTCATCTTGAAGGGTATGATCCAACATACAAAGGCCATCAAGGGCAAATTAAAAAAGCGGCAACCCTTATCAAGAATGCAAAGCGTCCACTTATCATTGCTGGTGCTGGCGTATTGAAATCAGGCGCTATGGATGAACTTAAGGAGTTAGCTGAAAAGGCTCAAATTCCTGTGACTAATACGCTGGTTGGTCTTGGTGGTTTCCCTGGAGACCACGAATTAGCACTTGGCATGGTAGGGATGCATGGATCTGTAGCGGCTAATAACTGTACAGAGGAGGCCGACCTTGTTATAGCGGCAGGCATTCGATTCCATGACCGCATTACAGGTCATCCTGATTTCTTCTGTAAAAAAGCAAAGATCATTCATATCGATATCGACCCAGCTGAAATCGATAAGAATGTTACTATCAACGTACCTATTGTAGGTGATTTAAAACGAGTATTAACCGAACTTAATGCATTAGTTGAACCTGTTACTCATGAGACGTGGATTGAACAAATCCGCGAGTGGCAAAAGGAATATCCTATGGTGGTTCCTGAGTCTACAAATGGTGAGTTACATGCACAATATGTATTATCTGAGCTTAATAAAATCGCTAATGATGATGCCATCATTGTAACTGATGTTGGGCAACATCAAATGTGGTCAGCTCAATTCTTAACTCATAAAAAGCCACATACTATTGTTACCTCTGGTGGCGCTGGTACAATGGGCTATGGCTTGCCAGCGGCTATTGGTGCACAAGTAGGGGCACCTGAGAAACAAGTTATCCTCGTAGTTGGTGATGGCGGTTTCCAAATGACTTGTGAAGAGCTCATGATGGTTCGCCAGTACAATTTACCAATTAAAATTGTGATCATCAATAATGGATATCTTGGCATGGTTCGTCAATGGCAACAAATCTTTAATGATCGTCGCTATTCCTATGTAGATTTGGAAATAAGTCCAAACTTCTTGAAATTAGCTGATGCATTTGATTTGAAAGCAGCTCGTCTCGATACGGTAGAAGCTTTCAATAAAGATTTCCAATCTTATATTACCTCTGACGAAAGCATCGTCTTGGATTGTCGTGTTGAACGAGAAGACAATGTATTGCCGATGATTCCAGCAGGTGGCACTGTAAGCGGTATGATGGGTAAGAAAGGGGTGCTATAAATGGCTAAAGAACATCAAGTCTTAATCATTGCAAAAAATGCGCCAGGTATTGGTACACGTATTTTGGCACTCTTTAACCGCCGTGGTTTTAACGTTACAAAAATGACCTCTGGTATTACAAATCAGCCAGGTTATGCGCGTATTACCATTACTGTTGAAGCGGATGACCGCATCCTCGATCAAGTGCAAAAACAAATCTACAAGCTAATCGATGTTGTTAAGGTTAAAGTTTTTGACGATCATGATGTAGTCTGCCGTGAATTAATGCTTATCAAGGTGAAAGCAACAGCTACAACACGATCTCAAATTGTTCAAATTGCCGACGTATATCGCGGTAATGTACTAGACATTTCTCCTACGTCTATGATTATTGAGGTTATCGGCAGCGTAGAAAAATTACGCGGTTTCATCCAAATTATGGAAACCTATGGTATTCTTGAAATTGCCAAAACAGGTATCACTGCTATGAGCCGTGGAGAAAAAATGTAGGAGATGATAGTGTGGAGAATGAATTGCTCCATTATGAGAATATCTGCTTTCGACGCGATGGCAGACATATCTTAGATAATGTAAATTGGCATATAGAAAAAGGTGAAAACTGGGCTCTTTTAGGGCTTAATGGGGCTGGTAAATCGACGCTTCTCAGCATGATTCCAGCCTACCAAATTCCAACGACAGGCACCTTGCGTGTCTTCGGTCATGAATTTGGGAAATACGCATGGCCTAAGATTAAATCGAGATTAGGTTTTGTCAGCTCTGCTCTTGGGCAATTTCAATCTACCTTGGATAAACAAGTCGTCGAGGACGTGGTTATATCCGGTGCTTTTAGTAGTATCGGTATATACCAAGATGTATCACCAGAGGTGCGAGAGCGGGGGATGCAATTATTTTATGAGTTTGGCCTAGGTCACTTAGAAGGTCATTGCTTTTATACATTGTCTGCTGGTGAACAGCGACGTGTATTGTTGGCGAGATCCATTATGGCGAATCCAGATTTACTGATCTTAGATGAGCCTTGCTCTGGTCTAGACCTGCCGGCGCGTGAAAGGTTTTTACGTACCGTATCTACGCTAGTAGAGGAGCAGAAGACACCAATTATTTATGTGTCACATCAAATTGAAGAGATACTACCAGCCATTACACATGTAGCTATTTTGCGAGAGGGCAAGATGGTACATGCGGGGTTGAAACATACAGTATTAACCGATGAGAATCTATCTGATTTATTTGGAATTCCCGTGCAGGTTGTATGGAAGGATGATCGCCCTTGGGTGATTGTGCGGTAGTTATCAATTTTATTTATCAGAGGTCAAGAATTTGGCTTGCTGATACTAAATTAATGTACGCCACATCTTGCAAATTTTTGTTAGATTGTGTACAATATAAATAGTCTATATTCTATTGAATATGTTTGGAGGTTGTCTAATATGGCAGGTAAAATTTTAGGTACAACAGTTTACTATGATGAAGATTGTAATTTAAGTAAATTGGAAGGCAAAAAAATTACAGTTTTAGGTTACGGTTCCCAAGGTCATGCTCATGCATTGAACTTGAAAGAAAACGGCTTTGACGTAACTATCGGTCTTCGCGCTGGTTCCAAAAGCTGGGCAGTAGCTGAAGAGGCAGGTCTTCCTGTAAAAGAAACTGCAGAAGCAGTTAAAGACGCTGACATCGTTATGGTATTGATTCCAGACGAATTACAAGCAGACGTTTATGCAAAAGATATCGCTCCTAACTTGAAACAAGGTGCATACTTAGCATTCGCTCACGGCTTCAACATTCACTTCGGTAAAATCGTTCCTCGCGAAGATATCAACGTATTCATGGTAGCACCTAAAGGTCCTGGCCACTTAGTACGTCGTACATACCAAGAAGGCTCCGGCGTTCCTTGCTTGTACGCGGTAGAAAAAGACCCATCTGGCGATACTGAAGAAGTAGCATTAGCTTGGACCTCTGGTATCGGTGGTGGCCGTGCAGGTATCTTGGGAAACTAACTTCAAATCCGAAACAGAAACTGACTTGTTCGGTGAACAAGCTGTATTGTGCGGTGGTTTGACTGCATTGATTCAAACTGGTTTCGAAGTGTTAACAGAAGCTGGTTATGAACCTGTAAACGCTTACTTCGAATGCTTGCATGAAATGAAATTGATCGTAGACCTTATCTACGAAGGTGGTTTCCAAAAAATGCGTAATTCCATTTCTAACACAGCAGAATATGGTGATTACTATGCAGGCCCTCGCGTAATTACTCCAGAAACTAAAGAAGCTATGAAACAAATCTTGGCTGACATTCAATCTGGTAAATTCGCTGATGAATTCTTGGCTGATTCCAAAAATGGTCAAAAATTCCTTAAAGAACATCGCGAAGCAGCAGCTGTTCATCCAATCGAACCAGTTGGTGCAGAACTTCGCAACTTGATGAGCTGGTTGAAATAAGAGATTGCATTAGTAATTTCTTGATAAGCATAGGCTTACTGAAAGCGACCCCATTTGGGGTCGCTTTTTTATTGAGTAATACAAGTACGTATGATATAGTTAACGTAGAGTCAGTGTAGTATATTTTGATATAAGGAGAGATACTATGAGTTCTACAACTATTATTATCATCGTGGCGGTTGCAGTCATTTGGGCCATTTTGTTTGCCGTATTTATGAAGTTCAATAAAAAACGACAAGCCGGTGAACAACAATTTGTACAAGAGAATGCTAATAAAGCGATTCTTCATATTTATGGTAAATCTGTAAAGGTTGATGGTAAGGACCTTTCTACTATTGATCATAAAACTGGTCAATATGGTCAAGTCATTGTGGCATTAACACCAGGAGAACATACCATTGAATCCGTATATTACACGACGGATAATGTGGGTACTAAAACAAAGAATGTTGAAACACAGCCTGTTACCATCACAATTCCAGTACAAGCAGGTAATGAATATAATGCGGCTATGTATTTCTATTCCGCAGAACAACGTAATGCGTATTATAAAGGTGACGTTGACGATGCCGTTTTAGAAGTTGAACTAGAATTAGAATCTGGTTTTACAGCGAATACTCATGCTTATATCATCGTGTACCGCGAATGTAAATAAATTAGTATAGTAACTGTTTAATAGAGCTATCATTGTGGTAGCTCTATTTTTTATAAATCGTTGGTGGTTATTATCATATTTATTTGTGATATAATAAAAAGATATATGAAAGGAGCATCCTTATGGACTTCTATACCGTTTCCTATGTGGAAAGCCAAATCACATCTGGTCATACAGTAGGGTTCGTTATCTTTGTAGTTGTTTTATTAGCCCTTCTCGGAGTAGGCATTCAAGTTTTGCGTAATGGTTTTACAAGCCGTTACCGTGATTTAACTGTTATATTATCCTTAATTATTGTATTTTTCTTAGGCTTAGAATATCAAGAATATGGTCGTATGAAGAATTACTCTGAAGATTCTTCTAGAATGGCTCAATTCTTGCATTCCTTTAGTGCAGACCGTGGTGTTGATGAAGGTCAATTAGCTGTTAATTCCTTAAAGGTACGTAATGGTATGATTTTAAAGGTTAGTGATGCATACTATGAGGTGCAATTTAATCCTGAATTTACTACCTATACAATCACTCGTGTGTATACAGTAAGTCCTACAGATCGAATTCATGATAAAGCGGATGTATTACCATAAGGAGGACCACATATGACAGAAGCTATGGCCGTCTATGGGATGGTCTTTGCCAAACTCGCCATAGGTCTTTTGGCGATTATTTTACAAATTAACTTAATGGGTAAAGGTAATTTGGCGCCCACCTCAGCCTTAGATCAATTACAAAACTATGTACTCGGCGGCATTATCGGCGCCATCATCTATAATGATGCGATTGGTATTTTACAATTTATGTTAGTCCTCATCTTATGGACTATCCTCGTGATGACGCTTAAATTCTTAAAAGGTAATCTTCGATTCTTTAAAACAATTCTAGATGGTCATCCGGTAATTGTTATTGAAAAAGGGCATATTTTGACTGAGGAATGTATGCGTTATGGCATTCAATCGGCTGAGTTAAAACTAAAACTTCGTACAGCTGGTGTTCAATATGTAGCTGATGTTAAGCGCGCCGTATTAGAGCAAAATGGTCAGCTTAGTGTTGTTCAATTTGGAGAAGAGAATATTCGTTTTGATTTGATCAATGATGGTCAAATTAATCAATTTACTCTTGATGTAATTGAAAAAGATAAAGAATGGCTAGAACAAGAGGTACAGGCACAAGGGTATTCTATTAAGGATATCTACATTGCGGAATACAGAGATGGTAAAGTCGTATTGTATCCGTATGAGAAAAAACATCGGCCTCAATTGGTAAAAACAATTAAAACAAAGACTATTCATACAAAGGATACAATAAAATCTAAAATATAATCTCTTGAATTATATATAGAGAGCGTTGTTAAGCCCACTTTTCGTAGTGGGCTTATATAGAAAGGAAATTAGTGAACCGTAAAGATTTAATTGATCGATTACAAGAACTTTATAAAGATGAAGATAGTCGCGTAACTATTAACCCTCATGCGGAGCAAAAGGTTGCCATTGTTTATCCAAATACATATTTCGTTGGCATGAGCAATTTAGGCCTTCACATTATCTATGAGGAAATCAATTTGCATCCATCTAGTGTATGCGAGCGTATCTTTTTGCCTGAAAAAAAGGAACTAGATGCCTACGACAAGACTAAAACTCCGCTTATGAGTGTTGAAATGCAACGACCTATGCATCAGTTTGATGTAGTAGCCTTTGATGTGACCTTTGAAATGGATTATTTCCATATTCCTCTTATGCTTCGTCATGGGCGTGTGCCTGTTATGAGCGAAGATCGAACTGGATTTGATCCTATCGTCATTGCCGGAGGACCTTGTGCGACATTTAATCCTGAGCCCTTTGCCGATTTATCGATGCTTTCATCATCGGTGAAGGGGAAGGTATCGTTACTGCTGTGTTAGAACGAATTCGCAAGGGTCGTGAGAATGGTGAAAGCCGAGAAGAAACGATTTCTGCACTAGCTCAAATTGATGGTGTATACGTACCTGTTTTATATACGCCTCAATATGACGATAATAAGCGTTTTGTTGGCTATGATATAGCAGATGGCGCACCCAAAATCATACGACGCCACTTTGAGCCTCTTACGAGCGGTGGTGAAACGGTAATTGCTACGAATTTCACCGAGTTTGGTGCCATGTATATCATTGAGGTAGCTCGAGGCTGTGGCCGCCATTGTCGATTCTGTATGGCTGGGTACTGTTTCCGCGTACCGCGTGTACGACCACTAGATATCTTGAAAGAAGGCGTCGATAGAGCAGAAAAGTTAGGGAAAAAGGTAGGTCTTATGGGGGCGGCCATTTCCGATTATCCAGAGGTTGATGAGCTCGTAACCTATATTCGCTCTAAGGATATGCGCTATTCTTGTGCGTCCTTGCGCGCCGATTCCTTGACACAAGCCGTTGTCGATGGATTGGCTGAAAGTGGACAAAAGACAATTACTATTGCACCTGAGACGGGTAGTGAACGCTTTACGCCGTGTCATCAACAAGGGGATTAGTGAAGAAAATCTTCGCACTGCTGCTCAGTTATCTGCTAAGTCTGGTATTCAACATATGAGGCTATATATTATGATAGGACTTCCCACAGAAACGGATGAAGATATAGATGCTATCGTAGGACTGGCAGAACGTACACAAGCACACATGGCTGAGGTGGGCTGTAAAGGCCGATTAACACTTAGTATTAATCCATTTATACCAAAGCCGTTTACGCCATTTCAATGGATGGCTATGGATCATCAAAAGAGCGTAGAAAAGAAATTACAATATATTAAGAAATCATTGCAAAAAAATCGTCGCATCGAGGTACTCGTTGAGTCTCCTAAAGAAGCATATATCCAAGGTGTACTCGCTCGAGGTGATCGCCGCTTAGGCAAGGTACTCGCTGCATGTGCTCTAGATAGAGGTAGCAAATCCTTTAAATCTGAAATGAAAAAAGTCGGCCTCGACATGGATGACTGCAATTATCGGGAACGCAAGTTTGAGGATTATTTGCCTTGGTCTCATTTGGATATGGGTCTAAGAAATGGTTATTTAGAACAAGAATGGCAACGGGCCGTTGATGAAGCGTATACACCGCCTTGCATGGAAGGGTGTAAGCGCTGTGGCGTGTGTAAGTGATTCGAGAAATAAATAGTAGAGGAACAGTCGTATGGATATTACTGTTGTAAATGTAAATACAAATGATGATCGTAAATGGTCTTTTGAAATGCCTAACTGGGCCAATCAATTTCCTCTGGTTATGGGGGATACATATCGTCATGGCGGTGTATCTAAGAAGCCATGTGAATCTCTAAATTTAGCTACTCACATAGGAGATTCATTACAAGATGTATTAGATAACCGCAGCATTGTGTCTGATTATTTAGGTGAATCGCCAGACCGCATTACCTGTGGTAATCAGGTGCATGGCCTTAATGCAGTACGCATTACAGAAGATTTAATCGGTGCTGGCGCCATGAGTTCTGATACAGCCATTCCAGATTGTGATGCGATATATACGGATATTCCCAATGTACCATTATTCTTATTTACCGCAGATTGCGTACCGGTAGGAATTTATGATCCTGTGCATCATGTGGTGGCTACCGTTCATGCAGGTTGGCGCGGTGCTATAGGCCATCTACCGGTTATCACCATAGAGGCGATGCAACGAGATTTTGGTACGCGCTTTGAAGACTGCTATGTCTATTTAGGTCCTAGCATTGGACCTGAATCCTTTGAGGTGAATCAAGAACTGGCAGATACTTTCACAGACGAGTGGAAGAAAATAACTGATGCCAATAGTGATGAATTGGTCCGATATATCGTTAGAGATGGTGCGTCGAAAGCGACACCACATGTTGATTTGTGGCGATTTATCGAAGAAGATTTGTTGCAAAGAGGTGTTCCAAAGGACCAAATCTGTATTGGTGGTACCGATAGTATGACCGATGAGAATTGTTTTTCCTATCGTCGTGAACATGGCAAAACAGGGCGTATGGCATTATTTGGTATGCTCGAAAAACGGTAAAGATATACATTATTGGTTAAATATTATATAATATAAGTCTATAGGATATTTATTTATACGTTACTATATGGGAGGATCATATGATTGAAGAATCCCTTCATAAAATCCAACAACGCATGGCTGATGCAATGGCTAGCGTAGGGCGCACGGATACGGCGTTACTTGTTGCGGTTACAAAGAATCATCCTGTAACGGCTGTAGAGGAAGTGGCTCGCCTTGGATGCACTCATGTAGGCGAAATCGCGTGCAAGAGGCAAAAGAAAAACAAATGCTTTATACAGGACCTAAATTGATATGGCATTTAATTGGCCATTTACAAGTTAATAAGGTTCGTCAAGCGGTACCGATGTTTGATTTGATTCATTCTGTAGATAGTAAGAAACTATTAGATGAAATCGAAAAGGTAGCTGCTAAGCATGATAAGGTACAAGATATATTGTTACAAGTCAATGTAGCTCGCGAAGCGAGTAAGTCTGGTATGTCCGTAGAGGATTTTCCTGACATACGAGACTATGCGAAGACCTTACCGCATGTACGCGTTAAAGGGTTGATGTGCATGGCTCCGTTTTTCGAAAATCCGGAGGATGCAAGACCTATCTTTAGAGTGGCACATGCTTTGTATGAAGATATGAAAGGGTATTTCCCTGATGGGAATATACAATATTTGTCGATGGGGATGACACATGACTTTGAAATAGCCTTACAAGAAGGGGCTAACATCGTGCGTGTAGGCACTGCCATCTTTGGGGAACGTGTATATAACTAATTGGGAATATAACAGTGTGAGTATATTAGGAGGATTACCATGTCTATGGGAGAACAATGGCAAAAAATCAAAAATTTTATCGGCATTAATAATGATGACCGTTATGATTATGATGATGAGTATGAATATGAAGATGATGAGGACTATGCAGAGGACGTGCCACCAGTAGCACCAACAGCAGCTGCATCTGAGTTCCATCCACGTAAGGTAGGAGGCACATCCACTATGACACAACGTCCAACAGCCATGAAAGTAGTTGTTATCGAACCTAAGGTTTTGAAGATTCTGAAAGCATCACTCATCAATTGCGTGACATGCGTCCTGTATTGATTAACTTTGAAAATACAGATCCTCATGAAGCTGCTCGTATTGTTGACTTTGTATCTGGTGCAACATTTGCATTAGATGGTAAATTGGAAAAGGTAGGCAAAGACATTTTCATGTGCGTACCTGTTAATGTATCCATTGATTATAATAATGAATCTGAAAGTGGAACAACTGAGCAACAAGAATTTAACTGGCAAAATAAATAATCCGGTATAGAAAAAGTGGTGATACTATGTTGGGAAAAACAGTATGTATAGGCGTAGGCGCCATGGGTGGTGCCCTTTTACGAGGCGCACTTTCACAAGGCATATTACGTAGAGATAATGTATCAATCGTAGTGCGTCGCCCTGAACATCGCGACGAATTAGTTGACGAATTGGGCGTTACAGGTTTTGTAGAATTACCTGATATGGCACAGTTTGACACGATTATCTTAGCTGTTAAACCACAGGTATTACCATCTGTATTGAGCCAATTAACGTCTGTGAAAGCGGGTGCTACGGTTATATCTGTAGCAGCTGGTGTAACATTAGATACCTTGCGCAAAGCATTACCAACCGCGGTGTTGTACCGTGCCATGCCGAATACTCCAGCATCTATTGGATGTGGTATGACTGCGTTGACTGCGGATAATGGAGCTGATACAATTCACGTGGAGGCTTTATTTAATGCGGTTGGTGAAGTAGCCGTTGTCAGTGAAGCCGACCTAGATCGATTAGGCGCTTTGTCTGGTGCCGGCCCAGGATATATGTTTGTCATTTTAGATGCCTTGGCTGATGCGGGCGTCCGCATTGGATTACCTCGTCAATTGGCGATTAAGGCGGCCGCCCAAACGATGTACGGGGCTGGTAAAATGGCATTAGAATCCAGCACACATCCTGCTATATTGCGCGATCAAGTGACTAGCCCTGGCGGCACTACGATTGCTGGCATTGGAGCTATGGAAAAAGGTGGCTTGCGCAGTGCCCTACAAGATGGGGTTGTTGCTTGTTTAGCTCGTTCCAATGAATTGGGGAAATAATGGCTGATACTAGTAAATTAATTAGATATTTTGAAGCAAGCGGTAGCGGTGAAGAAGCGCGCCGTATGCTTGATTTAGCAGAACAAGTGGTAAAGGGAAAACCGTATCGCGTATGTGACTTTACAAGTCCTGCAGGACTTGTTATTGCGGATGCAATTAAGGCGGCTTATCCTGAATTACTCGTTCAATCCTATGGCGGCTATGAAGGGGCGGAACGTATTCGTATCGCCTTTGTAGATAGTCATTTTCAAGGTACAGTAGATATGGGTATCATTCCCTTGAAGGTATCTTGGGATCCACGATTTAGATTGTTAAATCATCGTGATGTGCTTGGTTCATTGATGGGGCTTGGCATTGATCGATCGAAATTTGGCGATATTATCATGGGCCAAGGGGGCGCACAAATTCTCGTAGATAGCGCTGTAGCAGATTTTTGTAGTGCAAAAATTTTACAAAGATTGCTATGGTTGCCGTATCTGTAACTCCGATGGAGTTAGATGAGATAGCACCAAAAGAAGAAAAGATTAAAGAAGTGCGTACTACCGTTGCATCACTTCGATTGGATGCGGTAGCAAGCTCTGGCTTTAGCGTATCCCGTACCAAATTGGTGAGCGCTGTAAATGCCGGTTTATTGCAAGTAAATTGGCAACCTGCAAAGGGGCCATCCCAAGAGGTCAAAGAAGGGGATATCATCTCTATGCGTGGTCGTGGCCGAATGAAGGTAGAGGCTATTACGGGCACATCCCGTAAGGGACGTATCGGCGTTTACCTTAAACGATTTATGTAAGCAAATAAGCAATCGGCTTGATTCATCAAGCCGATTTTTTATACCGCTTATGTATATCTATAGTTTCATATGTAGGTATACATAAGCGGTATCATCAATTATGCGAGGTTCATTATGATATCTCTAACATTACAAACTACAGCGAGTGATACCATTTTATTTGTAGGTGGTGGCGCCGTGGCTGAACGACGTCTAGCATTATGCTTAGACGAGCCCTGTCAATGCATTGTCATTAGCCCTGTTATAACAAATCAGATGAAAGCTTGGCTTGAGGATAACAGATTTATTTGGCACAATACAGTGTTTAGCGATGACCATATAGACATTGTAAAACAATGTAAATTATTGTTTATTTGTACAGATAATAAAGCTGTTAATAATTATATCGAAGCTATAGCGCGCAATAATGGCATACTAGTCAATCGTGCCGATAATGCTACAGCTTGTGATTTCACAGTACCATCAACAATCGATATGGGTGATTTGCATGTTGCGATTAGTGCTAATAATGGGGGACCACGTATTAATCGCCTTGTGAAACAAGATATGATGAATCGTTATAATATATTGCAAATTGCCATACCGAGACTTAAAATTATGAGGGAAGAGGTAAAGTTACTGATCCCTAGCGTAGAGGAGCGTAGCCGTTTTTGGCGTACTCATTTAAGCGAAACTGAATTTCAGGCTATTCTTAAGGGACAATGGCCTTTGATAGAGGAGAAACTACACCATGCAATTAGTGGTATTAGGACTAAATCATAGAAGTGCTGCCGTTGAGGTGCGTGAACGTTTCTCGTTTGAAAAAAACGAGGTAGAAAGCGCCTTAAATCGACTCTATGAATATGAAAAAATTTCAGAATGCGTCATTCTATCGACTTGCAATCGTACGGAAATTTATGCCGTATTAGAAGATGTACAATCTCCTAAAGCGTATATGCTCGATGTATTAAAGCATTTAAAACATGCCGATACAATTGATGAATCCGCATTTTTCTTCTATGAAGAGAAAGCGTGTATAGAACATCTATTCCGCGTATCTGCTAGCCTTGACTCCCTAGTATTGGGGGAAGGTCAAATCCTTAGCCAATTGAAAGGTGCCTATATTGCGGCCTATAGTGCAGGCTTTACGGGAACCGTATTTAATATCTTGTTCCAACGCGCTATTGGTGTTGGTAAAAAGGTTCGGACCAATACAGGCATTGCGAATACACCTGTGTCTGTTAGTTACACGGCGGTTAACTTGGCGGAAGATAGCCTAGACAAACCACTTTCAGAAGCAACAGTCCTCATCTTAGGGGCTGGTACCATGAGTGAGTTAACAGCTACACACTTACAAGCAAAGGGCGTAAAAACCATATTCGTATCAAATCGAACTTTTACCAAAGCGGAAGCCTTGGCGAAGAAATTTAATGGGCAAGCCATTAAATTAGATCACTATGTAGAACAAGCGGAACATGCGGATATCATCATTACATCGACGGGGGCACCGCATTATATTATTGGTGAAAAAGAGGCTAAACGGATTTCCGCATTGCGTCATGGACGTCCCATCGTGATGATTGATATTGCAGTGCCACGTGATATTGATCCTGTCGTTGCGGATATCGAAGGTGTGTACCTATTCAATATCGATGCTCTAGAAAGCGTTGTAGAAGAAAATAAACAACAACGCGAGGAAGAGGCGAAACGGGCTGAACCGATTATTCACGAAGCCATCGATGAAGTGTTAGAAAAGTTTAGTTATTTATCCGTACGTCCTATGATGGCATTATTGACGGATAAGGCTGACCGTATTCGTCGCCGTGAATTACATCGAGCGCTGGCTAAATTGCCGGATATTTCCGATAAAGAGCGTCGCATCATTGATTCTATGAGTCGTATGATCGTTAGAAAAATGCTAAGAGAACCGATGATTCATTTCAATGAAATCGCAGGTACACAAGAAGAAGGTTTATATTGGGATTTATTCAAAGATATGTTTAATCTCGAGAAAGAAGGCTCGTAGAATGAGGAACCACATTAGAATTGGAACTCGAAAGAGTGCTCTCGCTTTATGGCAGTCAGAATATGTAAAAAGTGAATTACAACGCTTATACCCTGGTATTACAGTGGAACTAGTCCATTTTAATACGAAAGGGGACCGTATTTTAGATAAGCCACTAGCGGAAGTAGGTGGCAAAGGTTTATTCACTGCTGAATTAGAGGCGGCTATGCATGCTGGTGATATCGATATCGCCGTTCATAGTTTAAAGGATATGCCTACGGAATTACCAGATGGCCTTACATTAGGTGCTATTTCAAAACGAGAAGTCCCTTTTGATGCTTTGGTAAGTCCTAAATACAAACATTGGACCAATTGCCAGAAGGTGCTCGCATTGGTACCAGTAGTTTACGACGACAAGCACAACTATTGCATCGCCGTCCAGACCTACAAATCGAAGTCATCCGCGGCAATGTGCAAACCCGTCTTGGCAAGATTGAAACAGAAGGCCTCGATGGCGTCGTATTAGCACAAGCAGGCCTTAAACGGCTCGGTTTAGATGATAGAATCACACAAGTCTTTACGGCGGATGAAATGATTCCTGCTGTGGGGCAAGGTGCTTTGGCTATTGAATGTCGCAGTGACGATACTGAGATGTTAGAAATACTTTCAAAAATCGACGATGAACCAACACGCCTTGCCGTAGAGGGGGAACGTAGTTTCTTGAATCAACTTAATGGGGGGTGCCAAGTGCCGATGGGCGTATATGGAACCGTTGAAAAAGAGCAGCTCATATTGAAAGCACTCATTGCATCCTTAGATGGTAAAACTGTATATGAAGGAGAATTGTCTGGACCTGCTAAGAAAGGGGTTATGTTAGGCAAAAACCTTGCGAAAGCCTTATATGAAGAAGGGGGCAAACACATTGTGGAAGCTCTTGTTAAGGAGGGAATCATAAAATGACAGGTTTAGTATATTTGATCGGCGCAGGCCCTGGAGATTCTAAATTAATCACTGTAAAAGGTAAGGAATGTATAGAACGCGCAGATGTTATCGTGTATGACTATTTAGCAGATGCTCATTTATTAGAATGGGCTCGTCCTGATGCTGAGTTAATCTATGCAGGTAAACAATGTAGAGAACATACTATGCACCAATGGGAAATCAACGAACTATTGGTAAAAAAGGGAAAAGAAGGCAAAATCGTAGCCCGCTTAAAGGGTGGGGATCCCCCTCGTATTTGGCCGTGGCGGTGAAGAGGCAATGGCCCTTCGTGAGGCCGGTGTTCCTTTTGAATTTGTACCTGGTGTTACATCGCCTATCGCAGCGCCTGCCTATGCTGGTATTCCTGTAACACAACGCGCTATGGCTACATCCTTTGCGGTTGTTACTGGTCATGAAGACCCAACAAAAGCGGTATCTGGCATCCATTGGGAAGGCCTTGCCACAGCAGTGGATACCCTTTGCTTTGTCATGGGTGTAGGCAATTTACCTACAATCGCAGAAAAATTGATGGCTCATGGCCGCCCTGCTAATACACCAGTGGCGCTCATTCGCTGGGGTACTAAACCTGTTCAAGAGGTGCTTGTTTCCACACTAGAACATGTTGTAGAAGACGTGGAAAAGGCACAACTAAAAGCACCAGCCATCATCGTCGTAGGCGATGTTGTAAACTTGCGTGAACAATTGCAATGGTTCGATAACAAGCCATTATTCGGCAAAACGATTGTAGTTACTCGTGCTCGCTCTCAAGCTAGCAAATTCCGCGATATGCTCATGAATCAAGGAGCCAATGTTATCCAAGCAGCAGCTATTAAAACAGAGCCTGTAGAATTATTTGATGAAGATAAACGTTTATTACATGGCGTAGATCGCTATTCTTGTGTCGTATTCACATCCGCTGAAGGGGTACGCTACTTCTTTGATGCATTGTACGGAGAAGGTAAGGATGCACGCTCTTTAGGCTATGCTAAGGTATGTGCTATTGGCAGTGCTACAGCTAAGGCGTTGACTAACTATGGTATTACGCCGGATATTATTCCTGTAGATTATAAGGCTGAATCTGTTGTTGATGCATTGAAACAGCATGTAAAAGCTGGAGATACGGTGTTATTAATTCAACCTAAGAAGGCTCGTGAAGTGATTCCTCGTGAATTGCGTCACTTAGATATCGATGTAGATATCTTGCGCTTGTATGAAACACAACAAGATACATCTCAACAAGAGGCATTGGTAGATGCATTGCAACATGGTCATGTCGACTATATTACATTTACTAGCTCCTCTACAGTTACCAATACATTGGAGTTATTGGGTGAGGATGCACTTTCACTATTAGAACATACAAAGATTGCATGTATCGGACCTATTACGGCCGCTACGGCTATGAGTGCAGGTTTAAAGGTAGATATCATTAGTCCTGTATATACGACAGAAGGTCTTGTAGACACAATCGTGAAAGACTGCGCTAACTAATATACTGTCATTATTAAACGGAAGAAGGAAATTTACTATGTACGATTTAACCTATCGTCCTCGCCGTTTGCGCACTTCTCCAGAAATGCGTGATTTAGTACGAGAAACAACATTAGATACAACTGATTTGATATATCCATTATTCATCGTTCCTGGTGAAGGCATAAAAAAAGAAATCGACACATTGCCAGGACAATACCATTTATCCGTAGACGAAGCGGTAAAGGTGGCGCAAGAGGCTTATGACCTCGGTATTCGTGGTGTAGAAATCTTTGGTATTCCTACCTATAAGGATGAACAAGGTTCCTCTGCTTGGGATATGGAGCAACCGGTACAACAAGCGATTAAAGCCATTCGTGAAGCGGTGCCAAATCTATTGGTCATTGCAGACGTATGCTTATGTCAATATACCTCTACAGGTCACTGCGGCATGATTGATCATCACGAAATTTTAAATGATGAAACATTGCCTCTATTGTGCAAGGTTGCCGTTAGCCAAGCACAAGCAGGTGCTCATATGGTGGCGCCATCAGATATGATGGATGGCCGTGTAGGTGCTATTCGTGAAGCTCTTGATGAAGCTGGTTTCACCAATGTATCCATTATGAGCTATGCTGCAAATATGCATCTGCCTACTATGGTCCATTCCGTGGCGCCGTTAATTCAGCGCCTCAATTTGGGGACCGTAAATCCTATCAAATGGATCCTGCCAATCGCTTAGAAGCAATGCGTGAAATCGAACTCGATATCGCCGAAGGTACAGATATTATCATGATTAAACCGGCATTATGCTATTTGGATATCGTTCGCGAAGCCCGTGATCGTTATGAATTGCCATTGGCTGTCTACAATGTATCCGGCGAATATGCAATGGTTAAACTGCGGCAGCCGCTGGTCTCATCGATGAACAACGCCTTGTTATGGAAACGATGCTCTCCATGAAACGAGCTGGTGCTAAGATTATCATTACATACCATGCCCTTGATGTGGCACGTTGGCTTAAACAATAAGGAGTGACTATGTTACAACTAGGTAAATCAGAAAAAGCGTTTGATGAAGCGAAACGATATATGCCAGGTGGCGTTAATAGCCCTGTTCGCTCCTATCGTAGCGTAGGCTCAAACCCTCCATTTATTAGCTCCGCTAGCGGCAGCCGTATCTATGACATTGATAACAACGAATACATCGACTATGTATTGAGCTGGGGCCCTATGATTTTGGGCCATGCGAACCCTGAGGTCGTAGCTAGTCTACAAGAGGCTATTCCTCGTGGTACAAGCTATGGTGCGCCTACACTGTTAGAAACGGAATTGGCTAAGAAAATCCAAGCCTTCATGCCATCTATGGAAATGGTGCGCCTTGTTAACTCTGGTACAGAGGCGACCATGAGCGCATTACGCGTAGCTCGTGGGTATACGGGCCGCGATCGTATCGTTAAATTTGTTGGCTGTTACCATGGTCATAGTGATTCCCTATTGGTGAAAGCCGGCTCTGGCCTCGCTACATTTGGCGTACCAGATAGCCCAGGTGTACCAAAGGGCGTCGCAGAAAATACTATCACATTGCCTTACAATGATATTGATGCGGTTAAACAATTATTCGATGAAATGGGTGATACCATTGCTTGTATTATCGTAGAACCGGTAGCAGGTAACATGGGCTGTGTGCCTCCGGTAGAAGGATTCCTTGAAACCTTGCGTGACGTCACAAAGGCGCATGGTGCCCTATTAATCTTTGACGAAGTTATGTGTGGATTCCGGGCTAGCAGCGGTGGTGCACAAAAACTATACAATATTAAACCCGATTTGACTTGCCTTGGTAAAATCGTTGGCGGTGGTATGCCTCTTGCTGTATTTGGCGGTTCTAGCAAAATTATGAGCGAAGTAGCACCATCCGGTCCTATTTACCAAGCCGGTACTTTAAGTGGTAATCCTGTGGCTGTAACGGCAGGCCTTGCTACATTATCTATGTTGCAACGAGACCCAACCATCTTTAAACAAGTGGAAGATAGCACAAAAGCATTGTGTAATGGTCTTGAAGAATTGGCTAAGAAATACAATGTGCCAGCGGTGGTGCAACGTGTGGGTTCTATGTTTACCTTGTTTTTTACAGATAAACCGGTTCACAATTTTGATGACGCTAGTGCATGCAATGCGGACCATTTCAAGACATTCTTCCATCATAACTTGAGCCATGGTATTTACTATGCACCAAGCTCTTTTGAAAGTAACTTTGTATCTATCTGTCATAAATCGGCTGAAATTGAAAAAACATTGGCTGTCGCAGAAGAAGCTTTCAAAATGATTAGTGAAACAATGTAATACTATTAGATTGAATCGATATGGGTGATGAACATGCAATTTTACAAGAACTTAAAACGGGCTCGCGTACGCATGGGCAAGAGCCAAATCGAAGTCGCCAAGGCTGTAGGTATTAGTAATGCAGCATTGTCCAATTACGAGACTGGCTATAGAGAACCAGACCTCGATACACTGTGTGCGCTGGCTCGCTACTATGAGCTGACCTTAGATGAACTCGTGAATGTTAATAATGAACAGCAAGAACGCATTTATGACATTAGCACCGTTGTGAAGGATACACATATTAAGTTCAAAGGGGACTTGTATGAATTAAAAGCATCGCAAAAGAAGGTTCTCTTGCGAGAACTGGATACAGTGTTTGAAAAATTTCAACGATCTCGTATAACATCCATCAAAGAAGGTACCTCACATCGCCACCCCCATATCAATCGGGGAGGACTGTTGGGGGCAAACCTTGCGGTGAGTCGCGGGAAAAAATGATAAGTTTTGATTGGTTGCTAAAAAATTTCTTAGAGTATTGTACATATTATTTATTTAAAATAAAATGACATTTATACTGAGTTAATAGCTTGGTATAGATGTCATTTTTTTGTTTATTAACATCAATAAATCTTTTGATATCAAGATCATTTTTATCCTTTAAAGTGTTATACAAAATTATATAGGCTCATCTACACGATAAAAACGCGAATATTAAATAATTGATAAAAAAAATATTTAATATTCTGTTGCGAAAAAAAGTTAAGATTAATATATAATTTACATATAGAAAGGAGAGGGATTTATGAGAGTTGTACGTATTGCAGCAAGTTGTATTGGCTTGCTGACTACATTTGGTACATTGCCCTAGCATGGCAGCCGATGTATCTACCCCTTTTATACAACAAGAAGCGGCCCGAGCCGATGCTTCGTTGCGTCAACGCGCAGAAGCACCAATGACTGGGGCCGCTTCGTTGCGTTCAGAATCAGCGTATGTTGGCCTTAGTAGTGCTCCTATGAAGGCATTACCAAAGGAAGCGATTGCATTTCCTATAGACCATATTGTTATTACATCGACAGAGCCCGTATTTCGTAAATATAAGAACCGTTTAGAGGCGTATGAGCATAATCGAATCGGATCGGACGGTGTTACATTCCTTCAAAAGCAGTTACAAGAACAATTATTAGCAGATGGATATGTCACAAGCCAAGTGGTTGTACCCAATCAAGATTTACATTCAGGGTCATTAACCTTTGAGCTTTTACCAGGGTATGTTGAAGATGTTGTTCTTACAAATCCAAATGCACGGACGAATTGGCGGAGTGCATTCCCTGTACGACCTGGCTATGTATTACGACGTCAAGCGTTAGAACAAGGAATTGATCAGATGCGTAGCGTACCTGGTCAAGATATAAAGATGACGATTGAACCAGGTACCAAGCCGTTACATTCTATTGTTAAGCTTACGGTAGAACAAAAAAAGGATTTGTGCATGGCTCATTTATCTTAGATAATTCAGGATATAAAGCTACAGGAGAGTATCAAGGTACTGTATTTTTATCGTTTAGTCAATTGCTGGGTCTTAATGATACGTTAACAGCTAATTTCACTAAAGATATAAGTCGTCATGATGATGGCCATGGGTCAAAGCAATATGCAGTTAATTATACGATTCCCGATGGCAACCGTACGTATAGACTATCTACGTATAAGTATAGCTATAATCAATTGGTATTTATGCCAAATGCATTTCGTTCGGCTGGTACCACACAAGGTACAGAGGTATCAGTAGAGCAGGTTCTAAACAGGACTAGTCGTTCGAAAACATCAGTTGTTGCTAAGGTTAATCATAAGTCTCGTCATAATTATCTAGATGATGTAGAAATTGGTGTTCAAGAACAACATACTACATCGGTAGAATTAGGATTATCTCATCGCCAATATAGAGGCAATACAGTGAGTGATGTGTATGTATTTATCGTCAGGGCATTAAAGGATTAGGTGCTAAGGTACGAAGTTGGGAAGGCTTGGCAGATAATCCAACTACACTCTATAAAATGGCTGGTGTTGAAGGGCAGATTCAAACGGGAGTACGAATCGGTCATAAGCAAGGTATATTCTCGATGCGTTTTAGAAGTCAATTCACTAATCAGCGCTTATTTACTACGGATCAGTTTAGTATTGGTGGACGGTATTCGGTACGTGGATTTAGTGGTGAAGAAACACTACGAGGTGATTCCGGGTACTATGTACAAAGTGAATGGTCATTACCGTTTAGAAAACAACAGATTACACCTTATATAGGAATAGATATTGGTCATGTATGGGGCCCATCTACAGAAACTCAACTAGGTAATACCTTGATTGGTGGTGTTGTTGGTGTACGAGGCACTGTTGGTGACGCTGTTAATTATGATGTATCACTAGGGACGCCAATTAAGAAACCAGAAGGATTTGATACAGATACCCGTGTTTGGGCGTTTAGAGGAAGTTATCAATTTTAAGTGTTGTACATAGAGAGTTATATAGATACATAATACATATTGTTTTATATACTTAGGAGAGATACATAATATGAATATTAGAAAACATACGGCAATGGCTATCTTTGCTGCATTGTTAGCGACGAATTCTGCACCATGGATTCCAATGGCGTTAGCCAATCCTGTTGTACCTGCTCAAGGTACATTAGGGCCCAAACAGAAGAGGCTCGTAATGGTATGACTGTAGTCAATATCAATACGCCTAATGATAAAGGTCTATCCCATAACCAATATGATGCATTTAATGTAGATCATAAAGGGCTTATTTTAAATAATGCCAATCGTCCTGTGAATACGGAGCTGGCAGGTTACATTATGGGAAATCCGAATTTAGTAGGACCTACAGCGAATACAATTTTAAATGAAGTAACGGGTACGGGTGCAACATCTATGAATGGGGCTCTTGAAGTGGCCGGCAATAAGGCCCATGTTATTATTGCGAACCCGAATGGCATTTCTGTCAATAATGGTACGTTTATCAATGCTAATAGTGCTACATTAACAACGGGGAACCCAATTATCAATAACGGTAGTATTACAGGCTATCAAGTACAACAAGGTAGTATCACAGTAGGTGAAAAAGGACTTAACGCATCGAAAACAGCGCGTACAGATATGTTAGCAGAGGCTGTTCAGCTGAATGGTAAAGTTTGGGCACAAGATGCTCAAGTGGTAACGGGTAAGAATGCTATTTCCGTAGATGCTACAGGTACAGTTACGAATATTAGTAAAACTGGTGCGTCTACACCGATAGGACTTGATGTAGCTGCTATTGGTGGTATGTATGCCAATAGCATGTATTTAGTTGGCACCAATGATGGCTTTGGTGTGAATAATCAAGGTGTATTATCTGCACAAAATAAGTTAACCGTAGATAGTACTGGCAAATTGCAAAATACAGGTACTATCGCTGCTACAGAAGCAGATATTACTACAAAAAGTTTTGAGCAGATGAATCGTGGTAAATTGTATGTGGATACCGCTAAGATTACTACCGATTCTGTTATTCAAAAGGGTAATACAGAGACTAAAGAGGCTCCTGTTATGATTGCCCAAAAAGATCTATCTATAGCAACCAATTCGATTGTCAATACTGATGGTAGTGTGATTAAAGCCGAAGGAAAACTACAACTTGGTAAAACGATGGATTCTACAGGAACTGTGTCTGGTAAGATAGATCGTATTGTAAATACAGCGTCTACCATTGAATTTGGTCAAGGTGGTGCATTATATGCTAAATCTGTAGACAATAAAAATGGTGGCATTACCCTTAAACGTGTAGCGGTAGGTGAAAAAGAGCATATTAAAAACGAAGTAGCACCATCTGGTAGCATTAAGCGATACCAATTATCGGAAGAACGAATCTATGGGCATGATGATGAAATTCCAAAAGATAAAGTAGTAGTGCATTCTTCTGAAAATCTTCAACTTTCAGTGTATGGCGATCCTAAAGATAGCTGGACTAAATATGAATATGATCGTACTCGTGAAAAAGATGTGGTAGATACATCAAACCCAGGGCGGATTATTTCCGGTGGAGATTTACATATGGATGTCGATCATATGGTGAATGATGCCAGCCAAATTAGTGCAGCTGGAGATATAACAGGTACAGTAGGACACTATGAGCAAAGTAACCCTAAGGGTAATGAATATATTACTGAAGACGGTACTGCCACAAGTTATAGCCGTCATCATAAAAAAGGGTGGGATACTACCAATATTCGTGAGGCTAAGTATAAGAATATTAAGGTAAACCCTAAAGATGTCCCTGTTGCCGTATATGGTAGTCATGTAGAAAATAGTACAAGTGATGCTGCGGTGGATACATCTCTGTTACATAGCATGAGCCAATTATCAACGAATCCTAATACTACGTATGTGATTGAAACGGATCCAAACTTTACGAATCGGCGTAATTTCTTGTCGTCCGATTACGTATTATCTCGTCTTAAATTAGATCCTATGAATGTACAAAAACGATTGGGTGATGGCTATTATGAGCAACAGCTCGTTATGCAAGAGATTATGCGTCAAACTGGTAAAAGTAGACTGCAATCTGGTCTTTCCGCAGAAGAACAATATCGCCAATTGATGGATGCAGGGATTAGTGTAACAAAATCTCAATCTATTGCATTAGGTCGAGGCTTAACAGAGGCTGAGCAAAAGAATCTTAAAGAGGATGTAGTGCTCTTAGTTAGTAAGGCTGTTGTATTGCCAAATGGTAAAACAGAAACTGTACTAGTACCGACTCTATATTTAGCCCCAACTACAAAACGAGTAGACGGTGCAGCTAATTTGCAAGCTCAATCCATTAACCTTTCTGTTGATACTATGAAAAATAGTGGTAGTATTGTGGCGGATAAAGATGTGAATCTTACTGGTAATACTATTCACAATGACAATGGTCTTATCAAAGGTAATACTACTACGGTTATAGCAAATGATGAAGTTCGTAATACACAAGGCACTATTATTGGCAACGATACAGTCTCTGTGTATGCTAAGAAAGACGTCATTAATGAAGGCGGTACCATTATACAAACTAATGCGGCTGGTTCTACAAAGGTTACTGCTGGTCGTGATGTAATTAATACAGGCGTACAGTATGAGGCAGCTAATAGCAAAGTTGAGTGGGATAGTCGAAACAATCGACGTGAAACGATGACCGGTGTAGATCAAGGTCGTATTGGTGGTGCGGGTGAAACAACAGTAGTCGCAGGCCGAGATGTATCTATGGCGGCAGGTGTTATTACCTCTGATGTAAATACGCATGTAGCGGCCGGCCATAATGTAACGATGAAAGCCGTGAATGCTACACATGAACTGGAAGAACATCGTTTTGATAAGGGTAAATCTGGTGGCGGACATTCTCAAACGACGGAGTCTCATGATCTTGTTAACGCACAATCATCGGTTGGGAGTAGCATTGAAGGTAAGAACGTTTCTGTTGTAGCTTCTGATGCTGTACAATTAGAAGGCAGCCAACTATTAGCGGCTGATACAGTTAAGGTAGTTGGTAATACGGTTGAACTACATACAGCGAAGGCCAATAGTACAGTCAATCATGTGTATCTAGATAAAAAGAAAAGCTTTGTCAAACGTGAAAGTACTAATGCCGTTGATGAGGCAACTACTACAGTTGTAACAGGCTCTACAGTAAGTGGTAAAGATATACAGATCACAAGTGCTCAAGATCTAACAGGTCAATCTGCTCAAATTATAGGCGAACATACAGTAGATGTTACGGCTGGTGGTAGTAGAACTAGGTGCAGATAAAGCGATTACAGATGGTACTAGTGTATATCGTCATAAGAAATCTGGTTTGCTTGGTAGTACAGGAATAGGCTTTACTATAGGTAAAGAGAAACACAATATAGATGAAGCTAACCATGAAGAATCTACTGTACGAAATACAATTGCCAGCACGAAAGGTACTGTTACTGTCAAAGCGAATGATACCGTTCATCTTACAAGCGCAGATATTGTTGCAAAAGATGGTGCTGTGATAGAAGGTTCTGCCGTTACATTAGATGGAAATATAGATCACAACCATATGTCTCATGATGAACGCTATAAGAAGACGGGGCTTACCGTATCATTAGGTGGTGCAGTGGTTGATACGCTTACTAATGCAACACATACTATAAAACAAGCGGGTAGCCGTGATGATAAGCGTTTAGCTGCACTTGAACTCAATGAAGCACGTCAACAATTGCAAGATGGCTATGCGGCGGTAGATAAAGCGGTTAAGGGCGTTAAACTTCGTGATGCTGATGGTAATGTATTAAAAGATACAAAAATCATTCCCGGCGTGGTCAAAAAAACATTGATGATGCTGTAAATCTCTCTGTAAGTATTGGGAGTACTTCTAGAAAACAAGGACAAGTGGTAGACACAAATACATATCAAGGTGGTACTCTTGTTAGTGATAGTGAAGTACAAATCAAGGCTCGTGATGCTGAGCAAAGTGGTATTGGTTTAACTGGTGAAACGGTAAAATCTAAAGACCTAGTATTAGATAGTGCTAGTGATATCAACCTTGCAGCGGGCAAAAATACTGTAGATGTTAATAATACCTATAAAAGCTCTGGATGGAGTGTTGGTGCTGGTATTAGCTTAACTGGTGGCGGTCTTCTCGACATTAATGCGAGTGGTCATATGGCTCGTCAAAATGGCGATACTCATCAAGAAAGTTATGTACCAACTAAGATTAAAGCAGTCGAATTAGCACAACTTAAAGCAAAACGAGATACGAACATTATTGGTTCTACTGTATCTGGTAAAAAGGTAGAAATAGATACAGGCCGTAATTTACATATTCAAAGTTTACAAGATGTAGATAACTTTAAAGAACATAGTAAGTCCGCTGGATTCTCTGTATCCTCTAAGCCTACTTTCAAAGATCCAACAGGTAGCATAAATGCTAGCGTAGGTCGAATTGATAGCAAATGGAAGAGCGTAACAGAACAAGCAGGTATTTATGCTGGAGAAGATGGCTATGACATTAATGTAGGGAATGGTACTACATTAGAAGGTGCTGTCATTAAAAGTGATGCTCCAAAAGCTAAGAATACATTGACTACAAAATCTCTAGAGATGAAAGATATCCAAAACGAAGCTGAATATACTTATAGCAATAACGGTATTGGCTATAACTACTATGGTAGTAAAAAGAAACTCGAAGAGATGAAAGCCAATGATAAAAAAGGTTACGATAAGATTTATAACAGTATTGGTCTAGTTCCAAATTTAGGCGTAGGATCTAAAGGTAAAGCAAACTCTACTACTCAATCTGCAATCTCAGATGGTATACTAACTGTAGATGGTAAAGAAATAGATACTAAAACCATTAATACAAATACCGAAAATACCTTACATCAATTAGATAAAATTTTTGATAAAAAGAAAATTGAAGAACGTCAGGAGTTAGCACGTTTATTTGCTAAGAATGCTTATGAGCAATTACATAACTGGCAACCTACCACAAAAGAAGGCAAGATTGCTAAAGCTTTTGCTCATGGTGTGATTGGCGAGTGGGCTGCACGTATGGCCGGTAATGCACCTGGTAGTGGTTTTAAAGCTACAATGACCAATGAAATGCTTATAGAAAAGATTAAGCAAATTGCAGATAATGATCCGGCATTAGCACAATGGTTGAGTGCTGCGGTAGGTGGTGTAGTTAATAAAGTTAGTGGCGGTTCTTTAAATCGTCGAGGGCAGCGGTGTCAGCTTATGCTACTAAATGGAATGAATTTCAGTATGAACCTGAATTATTTGATCAGCTAACTAGAATTAAAGGAAATAACTATATTGTATCAATGGATGGAAAGTCTTTTGACCTTAGGAATATGAAAAAAATGGTGCTTATTATGTTATTTCTGTAAAAAGATAAGATAACAAATAAGTATAAAAAGTATAGCTATTGATAATAAATTACAGATGTTTGATATTGTATATGAGGATGGTGGAACTACATCAGGATTAATAGGTTATTATTTTTTTCGATATTAGATATAGGTAAGAGTTATAAGCCAGAGACTTATAAGAATTTAGATTTAGTTAATTTAAATAGTAATCTACAGTCTCTTGATAAGAAACGTACATTTACAATAACTGATTATGATGGTAGTTTAAATTCATCGCTCGATGAGTCTGAAACTTTAAAAAAACCGATTTCTAAAAATATTGGTATTCGACTAAGAATTTTTTTAGTGGATTATTTAATAAAAAAATCAGTACGGTAAAGATTCTTTGACAGCTGAATATAGGCGTGCGCTACAAGGAAAGTCATATGGTTATACTCCTGAATGGAATTGGGAAACTGGAGAATATTCTATAATGGGAAATCCTATTATAGAATCAATGCTCTCTGATTCAGAAATTTTTAAATGCTCAAAAAAAATAGGAATTAGTAAGCATGCTGAAGATATAGATCTTAATGGTCGTGGCTTTGGGGGAAAGAGTATATTAAGAGGGTTTATAAAGAGAGAGCCGTCAAAACAGTTCTTAAACCGAATTACAGATGGAACTCATATGGAGGTCGTTGATGGTATCAAAGTGTTAAAGCCTAGTATTGTTTATTTGAAAAATGGTTATACATATTATACTGATGCTGATAGAAATATAACGAAGGTATCTGGCATAATAGAGTTAAATGATGCTAAACGCATACCTAGTGCACAGAAGGCTATAGTGCAGCGAACTGGAATTCCAGGTGAAGATCAAGGAGGACATTTAATTGCAAAGATATTTAATGGTTCTGGTGATATAGATAATTTGGTTGCTATGGATAGAGTAGTAAATCAAAGTGAATATAGAAGAGTTGAAAATGCAATAAAAAAAGCTGTCATGGAAGGGAATGTTGTATCTGTAGAAATAGAGGTTATTAGGAATGGCAGCAAACGACCATCTGAGTTTAAGTTTTCCTATAGTATAAATGGAGAACGTCCAGTTATACATAACATTCCTAATAATTAAGGTGAGGATATATGGATAGATATATTAATAAGATAAGAGACATATTGGTAGAGTGTATGCCTAAATATTGGTATAAGGTCTATTTGTTTTTTGAATGTACAGAATCAGGAATGAGTTCTGCTTGTTATAATGTTAAGACTCCTTCGGGTTCTATTATTACTGATGGTGATTTGTTATATAATTGTAGTGATGAAAAAGTAAAATCTATAAAAGCTGGGATTAGTGAGATTTTGACGTATGTACGTTTACTTCATGAAGCTTCTACAGAACAATGGACGTGGGGAACAATGTATATTTCACGCGATGATTATGAGCCATATTGTGAGTTTCATAATGATCCTGTAACTGACGATTGTTGGCTTCAAAATAGATATAAGTGGGAATATCAGAATTTTGGTGTTCTAGCTAGAGAAGATGAATTTGAACCGGATGTATATAAAGAAATGATAAAAGGTCCTCGAGGTGTTTTATTATTGGAAGATATGGAATCCCGTATATTAGCAAAAAATTATACTGACATAGACAATGCCTTTAGATTAGAACATAAGAGTTTAGAAGATGAGCTCGAGGAGCATTATAATGCTTTGGCGAAAAAAATATTTAAATTAACTCCATTAGACTGGGCTTTTGTAGAATTGCATTTTGAAAGTCATAATAATAGTTCTTCAGTAGAACTTTCAATTTATCGGGCTGATAATAATACCCCAATTTCACGGTATGTAGAAGACAATAATGATGAACCTGCTATTATTTCAGAAATTATGTCTGATTTAAAGCATGAGATTTTAGACATGATAGAAACTTTTAAATTCTACAATCAAAATCCATTCTCTAGTATGGTTTATACTTTTAACTTCTGAAGGTCAGTTATCTTTAGATTTTTTTCTTATGATGACAAATGATTTGTATTATTTATTGATGTTTATACTAGTCATATGTTTTTTTAGTATAGGGAGATTTTTTTATATTAGATATAGTTCCTGTGTATGCTAAAAAAATATCTTTTAATGAAAAAGGGGTTGTAAAAGAATGCAGGTTTACCGAATTCTAGTTGCAGTCCCTTTAAAATATAAGAAACACCAAGAAAATTAGGCTTTAGAATAATGACCCCAAAAAGTTAGACTTTTTGGGGTCATTACAGATTATACCTAACTAGTACTCTTTGCTATTAAAATGATTTTTTTACCTAATGTAGGGTGGC
>BNJU01005049.1_pt1 | contig 38351 bp, 28 predicted proteins | sample 8539281 | NCBI WGS metagenome assembly BNJU01 (sample SAMD00202456, study PRJDB9452) | human saliva metagenome | isolation source: human saliva | place: Japan
TGGGCCGTGGACTGCTGTAAAACGTCGGTACGTGGGGGTGTTTCTGTTACAAATTCGCTGGTCTGAACGTTTGACAGATTTTGTGTGGGGGGGGCTAGCCTGGCGTGTATGGTTGAGATGTCGGGCGTGGATGCTCGTGTGGAAGCGCAGTTGGAGGCCCTCGGTGTTGCGCGTGTTGCCGCCCAGCGTGCGGGTGCGGCGGCGCGAGCTTTTTTGGAGGGTTCTCAGGAGGTTCGCGGGTGGGGGCGTGACTCGTCGGGGAGCGTGTGTGTGAGCGTGGATGCTGCTGGGCGCGTGGTCGAGGTTCGTGTGGATGACGTGGTTGATCCTCGGTTTGTGAGTGCTTACGAGGAAGCGGTGGCTGATCGTGGGGCGAAGCTGGCGGATGTGGCGGCGGATGCGTATGGGGAGGAGTCGCGGGAGGCTCGCGCGTTGGTGGAGCAGTATGGGTCGGCTCGCAGTCGTGAGGAGGAGCGTGGGCCTGTTGTGCGTGGCGGGGTGCTGCGTCGGGGTCGCCGGGTGGGCAACACCTATGGGAGGGTCGCTGTGAGTGGTGACGTGTTGAGTGTGGTCGTGGCGGACGTGGTGCGTTTGGCCGGACGGGTTGATGCTGTGAGCGATGCCGTGGGGGTGGGTGTTGACGCGTTGACTGTTGCGCCGCCTGCGGATGGGCTGGGGTTGTTGGTGGGGGCGATTGTGTCTCCCGTGTTGGATGTGTTTACTCAGTCGGCGCATGAGGTGTTGAGCGAGGCTGGTGTGCATGCGCGTGGCACTGCGCAGGTGTTGCGTGATGCGGCGGCGGGTTTGAGCGCGCCGAGTGGGAGTCGGCGGGTCTGATTGAGGCGGTGGGGCTATGAGTGAGGATACGTTGGAGGGCGGGCGTGGTGGGACGCCCTGCTCCTACTGGTGGGTTGCGTGTTGGTGATCTGGTGGCCGCGCGTCGGGATACGACCACGACGTGGCAGGGTGCTGGGTTGTTGGAGGATATTGAGTCGTTGAATTCGTCGTTGGCGCAGGGTTCGTGGTTGGGTGCTGGGCTGTCGACGGTTGGTGCCGTGGCTGATGTTGCTTCGGGGTTGATGAATCCGATTGCGACGTTGGTGTCGTGGGGCGCGGGGTATTTGATTGAGCATTTTGAGCCTTTCAAGCAGTGGATGGATGAGCTGGCGGGCAGCGCGGATCAGGTGCGGGCTCATGCGCAGACGTGGACGAATACGGCCGAGGCGATGAGTGCTCAGGCTGACTCGTTGGAGTCTGATGTGGCGTCGTTGCTGGTGGGCGGCTCGGGGCAGATGGTTGAGGCTGCGCGTGTGCGTTGCGCGCAGACGATTGATGCGTTGCGTGCGGGGGCCAGTGCGACCTCGGCGATGAGTACTGCGTTGGGGGTTTTGGCTGAGGTTGTGGGGGTGGTGCACGGTATTGTCGTGTCGACGTTGAGCGACATTATTGGCCAGCTGACCCAGGCGATCTTGGAGGAGGTGTGTTCGATTGGGTTGGCGACCCCGGTGGTGGTGGCGCAGATTTCGGCGAAGGTGACGGCGTATAGCGCCAATGTGATGCCGAAGATCACGTCGTTGACGAATTCGGCGCACAATTTGTCGCATATGACTTCCGAGTTGTCGGGCAAGCTCGATTCGATGAGGGCGATGTTTAGCCCCGTCGGGGGGATCACTCGCAGGAGTCGTCGCAAGTTTGATGATCTGGTGGATTACGAGGCCTGGGTGGGTGGTCGCAGTCCTCGCGCGACGCCACGCGGGGGTCAGGCCGCTTCGCACCTGCGCCAGGCGAACGCCCGTCGCGTGCAGGCGCGCGCGAACCGCGTGTCGTTGGAGCACGAGCTCGACGATAAGCTCGCCCCGCATAAGAGCGCGCTCGATGAGCACTTCGCTGACCGGCACAAGCCGCGTAACCCGCGCTCGCACATGACGGTCAAACGACGCGACGACACGCTCGAGTACCTGGGCAAGCACGGCGTGGATGATCATACTCTTAGGGATTTGAGCATACCGCTGAGGATTTGACTGCTGCGCGTGTGGCTGAGGCTCGTTCCGCGGAGGAGATGGGGCACGCAGCCCTGGAGGCTAAGTGGGATGAGATGGGGATCGTTCAGGGTGGCGGCGTGGGTGGTCCGGGCACCGGTCGTGGTCACGTGGATACGATCGGGTATCGGCCCGGCGAGTTGCACGTGGGGGAGTGCAAGGGCGGCACGAGCGCCAAGATCGGGACCTACGAGGTTGACGGGGTCAAGGTCGAGCAGGGTTCGGCCGCCTACGTGGGGGACCGCCTGGCCCGGGACACGGATTTTCATCAGAAGATGCGTGAGAACCCGGCGTTGTGGGAGGCCATCAAGGACGGGCGCGTACAGGTGTTTTCCGACGTCGCGATTGCCCGCAGCGGGAACGCTGGGAGAATAGTCTTTAAGACCGACCCGATTGAGCTGGCCTCAGCCCACATCGCCCGCATCGACCAGGCCATCAAGGCCCTGTGAAGGAGGATCATGTCCTTTGAGTTTACCGTGTTGTCCGATGATCGTTTCATCGAGATCCTCCAGGCCTGGGTGGACTCACCCTGGCCCAAAACCGCCGAAGACGGCTACGCCCTGCGCGACCGCTTCGGATGGACGCCAGATTATAGAGAGCCAGCGTTGTTTACCTCTGACGTGCGCCCTCATGAGTCTTCCTCGTATTTCACTGCGCGCGATGGCAAGATCAAGTCTCTCAAAATACCTGTCACTGATATTGCGCCGGAGGAGGCTTGGGGGTATTCGTTGGAGTCGGCGAAGGTGATTTATCGGCATTTCTGTGAGATTTTGACGCGCCGGTATGGGAAGGCGAAGCAGCGTAGCAGTAAGAAGGAGCGTTATCGGTCGACTTTTGTTACCCCGCAGGGCGTGGGCGTGAAGGTGGGCGGTAATGATGCTCTGGTCAGCTGCATTGTTGAGTCTCCTGAGGAGATGTTTATTGCGAGTGAGTATGCGCGTCTGGTCGCTAAGGGGTACATCTCGGAGGACGAGTAGTACCGGCGGGTGGTCTCGGTGCCCGGGTGCGGCTGGCCTCGGGCTTACTGCCGGGGTGTGGCTGGCCTCGGTGGTGCGGGGGCGTGGCCGCCTGCTGGCTTGATGCGGAGTCCTGCTGTCCTTGGTCTCGCTGTCGGGCTTGGGGACCCTTGGGCTCACTGCCGGGGTGTTGTCGTCCTTGGTTGTGCTGCGGGGGCTTGGGTTTCCGTGGGGTTGCTGTCGGGGATGGTTGTGGGTCATCCTGTGCGTGAGCGCGTGCGTGCGTGTTGTTGGCGTCGGCCAGGCTATCAAGGCTCTGTGAAGGAGGATCATGTCCTTTGAGTTCACCGTGTTGTCCGATGATCGTTTCATCGAGATCCTCCAGGCCTGGGTGGACTCACCCTGGCCCAAAACCATCGAAGACGGCTACCAGTTGCGCGACCACTTCGGCTGGGTACCCAAAGAAGATAAGCCAAGTTTGTTTACTTCCGATATTCAACCTCACGAGCTTTCGTCTAGCTTTAGCGGTCGACAGGGAGTTGTAAATTCATTTAACTTTCTCATTACTGATATTGCGCCTGAGGAGGCTCGGGGGGATTCGCTGGAGGATGCCTTGGTGATTTATCGGCATTTTTGCGACATTCTGAAGAGCCGGTACGGCAAGCCCAAGCAGTGCAAGAATAGGAACGGGTTTTATGACGCTCTGTATATTTCTCCGCAGGGGGTGGGTATTAATCCGGGGGGATGTCGTTCCTTCGTTGAGTGCTACATTAAGTCTCCTGAGGAGATGTTTATTGAGAGCGAGTATGCGCGCCTGGTTGCCAAGGGGTATATCTCGGAGGACGAGTAGTACCGGCGGGTGGTCTCGGTGCCCGGGTGCGGCTGGCCTCGGGCTTACTGCCGGGGTGTGGCTGGCCTCGGTGGTGCGGGGGCGTGGCCGCCTGCTGGCTTGATGCGGAGTCCTGCTGTCCTTGGTCTCGCTGTCGGGCTTGGGGACCCTTGGGCTTACTGCCGGGGTGTTGTCGTCCTTGGTTGTGCTGCGGGGGCTTGGGTTCCTGTGGGGTTGCTGTCGGGGATGGTTGTGGGTCATCCTGTGCGTGAGCGCGTGCGTGCGTGTTGTTGGCGTCGGCCAGGCCATCAAGGGCCTGTGAAGGAGGATCATGTCCTTTGACTTCACCGTGTTGTCCGATGATCGTTTCATCGAGATCCTCCAGGCCTGGGTGGATTCGCCTTGGCCTAAGACTGCTGAAGATGGCTACGCCCTACGAGACCGCTTCGGGTGGGTGCCTGCGGAGGATAAGCCGAGTTTGTTTACTTCGGATGTTCGTCCCGACGAACTATCCTCGAGCTTCTCTGTCAGCGGTGGAAACATCAGGTCTATGCGTGTACCGATCACTGATATTGCGCCGGAGGAGGCTCGGGGGGATTCGCTGGAGGATGCCTTGGTGATTTATCGGCATTTCTGTGAGATTTTGACGAGTCGGTATGGGAGGCCCAAGCGGCGCAAGAATGAAAATGGTTATTACCGTTCGAACTTTGTGACGTCTCAGGGTGCTGGCGTGAGTGTGGGGGGCACGATCGCTCACGTGAGTTGTGTCGTTGAGTCTCCTGAGGAAATGTTTATTGCCAGCGAGTATGCGCGCTTGGTCGCCAAGGGTATATCTCGGAGGACGAGTAGTACCGGCGGGTGGTCTCGGTGCCCGGGTGCGGCTGGCCTCGGGCTTACTGCCGGGGTGTGGCTGGCCTCGGTGGTGCGGGGGCGTGGCCGCCTGCTGGCTTGATGCGGAGTCCTGCTGTCCTTGGTCTCGCTGTCGGGGTTACTGCCGGGGTGTTGTCGTCCTTGGTTGTGCTGCGGGGGCTTGGGTTCCTGTGGGGTTGCTGTTGGGGTCAGTATCAACAGAGCGCAACATGAGTCGCTACGTGCGATCTGCACGACGCTCGCGGTGGGGCAGTGTCCATGGGGCACAATTAATCCGCCCGACGCGCCCGGGCTGGTTGTGGCGGGGAGTAGATGGGTCCTGTCAGTTCCGCGTTTGTTCTTGTGTATTGGGGCGCTGCACCCGATCCGTAGGCAATGCACCTCTTCTGTTCGGGTGCAGTGCCCCTTATCGGGTGTAGCGCCCCTGATCGGGTGTAGTGCCCCCGCGCTTGTGGCGGCTGTCGGGGTTGTGGGGGTCTTCTGGGCTTGAGTTGTCTTCTGCGTGGGGTCTTTGTGGCACCTCATGTTGTTTCCTCAGAAATGTCGCATGCAATTCCCCGGCACGTATGTCAAACGTTGAAATCGCATCGTTGGAATTGCAACGTTTTCGAGTGCTGCAGAAAGTTCGGGCACCCGAATTGCATGCGAGTTTTGGTTGATGAGGCGCCCAAGGCGAACTCCTGTGTTCGGTCGTCGTCCCACGACACTGTCCACGATCCCCGGGACGCTTCGAACACCACCCCCCACACCCCACAATGCGAAGAGCCACGAAACCCCCAACCCATGGGGAAGGGGGTTTGCAGGACGTGACTTCAGCTTGCCGCTCACGAGTGAGCTATTACGAGGCTCTGGTTCGTCAGGTTTCGCGGTCACTTCCCCACAGTGCAGGGAGGCCCATGTCAGCCCTTGTCCTACCCGTCAGTTTAACAGGCCGTGTATGCTCACGCCTCGTCGCGCTTCCGCTGTGATCACGTGGACTTTGGCGTCACCGTCGGCGGTGGAGCCAGCGCGGCGTGACGACGGGGGCGGCGCTCATGCGAGCGCCGCCCCCGTGCAACCCGCGTGAGCGGGTAGCGTCAGAGCGTCAGCCGTTCAGGGCGTCGGACACGACCTGCTTGGCGGCCTCCTGAACCTCGGCCAGGTGCTCGGCACCCTTGAAAGACTCCGCGTAGATCTTGTACACGTCCTCGGTGCCCGACGGGCGAGCCGCAAACCACGCGGACTCCGTCGTCACCTTCAGGCCGCCGATCGGCGCGTCGTTACCGGGTGCGCGCACCAGCTTGGCGACAATCGGATCCCCGGCCAGCTCGGTCGCGGTCACGTCGTCCGCAGACAGGGCCGCGAGCTTCGCCTTCTCCTCGCGGGAGGCGGCCGCGTCGATACGAGCGTACGCGGAAGCGCCGAAGCGCTCCACCTGCTCCCTGATGCAGCTGCGACGGGGTCTTACCGGTCACGGCCAGGATCTCCGAGGCGAGCAGCGCCAGGATGATGCCATCCTTATCGGTCGACCACACGGTGCCGTCCTTACGCAGGAAGGACGCTCCCGCGCTCTCCTCACCGCCAAAGCCCACGGTGCCGGACAGCAGGCCGGGCACGAAGTACTTGAAGCCCACTGGCACCTCGATGAGCTTGCGGCCCATGGCGGCCACGACGCGGTCAATGAGCGCGGAAGACACCAGGGTCTTACCCACGGCCGCATCCTCGCTCCACCCGGGACGGTGCGTGAACAGGTACTCAATGGCCACAGCCAGGAAGTGGTTCGGGTTCATCAGGCCGTCGGGGGTCACGATGCCGTGGCGATCCGAATCCGCGTCGTTGCCGGTCGCGATGTCGTAGGGGGTGTTGCCCTCGGCGTCGGGGGTCGTGGCCTGACGCAGAGACGCCATCGCGTAGGGCGACGAGCAATCCATGCGGATCTTGCCATCCCAGTCCAGCGTCATGAACGGCCACGCCGGGTCCACCTCGGGGTTAACGACCGTCAGATCCAGGCCGTAACGCTCGCCGATGGCCGCCCAGTAGTCGATGGACGCGCCGCCCAGCGGGTCGGCGCCGATGCGCACGCCCGCGTTGCGGATCGCCTCAATGTCGACAACCTGGTCCAGCTGCGAGACGTAGAACTCCAGATAATCGAAGGGTTTGATGTTCGGGTCGTGCAGCAGCTCGGAGCCGGTGACGCGCGGAACGTCCTTCCACTCGCCCGAATCCAGCAGCTCGTTCGCGCGCGCCGCGATCCAACCGGTCGCGTCCGTGTCCGCGGGGCCGCCGTGAGGCGGGTTGTACTTGAAGCCGCCGTCGCGCGGCGGGTTGTGGCTGGGGGTCACGACGATGCCGTCGGCCAGGCCGTCGCCCTCGGTGCGCAGATTCGCCGGCGCGCCGTTCGCGCCCAGGATCGCGACAGACACGGCGGGGGTCGGCGTGTAGGAGCCGCGCGAGTCAATGCGCGTGTCGATGCTTAGCGGCCGCGAGGACCTCCAGGGCGGTACGCCACGCGGGCTCGCTCAGGGCGTGCGTGTCACGGCCGATGAACAGCGGTCCGTTGATGCCCTGCGACGCGCGGTACTCGATGATCGCCGCGGTGATGGCGATGATGTGCGCCTCGTTGAACTTACCGTCTAGCGAAGCGCCGCGGTGGCCCGACGTTCCGAACGCGACGCGCTGTCCCACGTCGGTCGGGTCAGGGACGATGTCGTAGTAGGCGGAGATGACATCGTCGACGTTGATGAGGTCTTCTGGAAGGGCATGTGTGCCAGCTCGATTATGCATGAACACAGTGTTGCACGTAACGCCCCCTCGTGTGAAGCGCCGTCCACGGCGTGAAACGGCTCATCGTTTCCTCCCGTCCGAGGCCGTGGCCGAGCGGGCGCAAAACCGCAGATCAGCGCATAGTGCGCCCCGGCCTCGTCCCCGAGCATGACTCGCAGGGCGGCACGTATTCCCCAAACGAGGCCACGAGCGACTATCCTATGAGAGGTCGGTCACCGCAGACCGTGGCTGTCTTGGCAGGAGGAACATCGTGGGATGGTTTGATTCCATCGAACATAACCGTTGGCTCAGCGCCAACATGCAGGCGCTCATCGAGGAAGCCGAGGGCGCGATCGTGCCCACCGGCTTCGCGCACCTGGACGCCGACGGCAAACCGGACCCTGAGCCGGTCCATCGACCTGGCCGTCACCGGGCGCATGGCCTACATCTTCTCCCTCGGTGCGCTCATGGGCCTGCCCGGCACGCGCCGCTACGCCGACCACGCCGTCAAGTCGCTGACCACGTACTTCACGGACCCCGTCAACGGCGGCATGTGGTACCAGATCAAGGCCCGAACCCGACGAGGAGGGTCACGGCGTCCCCTGGGACGAGGCCTCCCGCGTGAAGTCCCAGTACCACACCGTGTACGCGCTGCTCGGCGTGGCCGCCGCGACCGTCGCGAACCGGCCCGGCGCGCACGAGCTCCTCGAAACCATGCTCCAAGAGCAGAAGGACTACTGGATCGACGACTACGGCCTCGTGTGGGACCAGTACGACGAGGCCTTCACCGAGCCCGCACCCGTGCACGCGCTCGGCACGCTCATCCACACGATCGAGGCCTACATGGCCGCCGCCGAGGCCACGACCGAACCCGAATGGCTGGACCGCGCCGAAAAGATGACGGCCTTCGCGTACAAGGTCGCCTCCAAGAACAACTGGCGCATCCCCGAATACTACGACGAAGAATGGCAGCCCAGCCTCGAGGCCGGAAAGCTCTGCAACGACGGGCGCCGCTACCACGAAGGCTACGTCACCGGTCACTCCATGCAGCTCGCGCGCTTCGCCCTGCAGGTGCGCGCCGGCCTGCGCTCCATGGGCTGGGACGTGCCCGACTACCTGCTCGAGATGGGCACCGAGCTCTTCGAACGCGCCCGCGTCGACGGCTGGCGTCGCACCGGCGGCGCCCCCGGCTTCTCGACCGGCGTCAACGACCAGGGCGATCCCGTGCCCGGCGAGGACGAGCACCAGCAGTGGGTCGTGTGTGAGGGCGTGTGCGCGGCCGTCGCCGTGCGCCGCGCCATGCTGGACGATGGGCACCGCCTCGACGAGGTCGAGCACTTCGAGCACTGCTACCGCTCCTTCGTCGACTACATCCACGACTACCTGATCACCCAGCCCGGACGCTGGATTCGTCGCCTCGGCCCCAACAACGAGAGCGTCCAACCCGCCAAGTCCTCGCGCTGGGACGTCTACCACGCGATCCAGGCGATGCTCGCCATCCGCGTGCCCCTGTGGCCGCCGACGGCCCCCGCGCTCTCGCGAGGCCTCCTCGACCATCCCGAGGAGCCCGGCGCCCGACAAGAAGTCCTGGAACTTCTTCGGCCTGCGAGGCTGATAGCTGCGATTGGGATCGGACCCGGGGCGTGTGCACCCCGGGTCCGCCTCTTTGTTCGCGCTGCGCGGTGAGCGCTGGAGCGATCCCGCAGATGTGGTGCGCGCCCGCCCCAACCTCTCCCTCTGCCGCAGGGTGGGTGGTTCCTGTGCCCGTACCGTCGGCTTCGCGTGTGTGAGTCTGTTCCTGTAGGATGAGGCAGGTCTGGAGGGCTGTCTGAGTGGCCGAAAGAGACGGTCTTGAAAACCGTTGTGTCAGCAATGGCACCGGGGGTTCGAATCCCTCGCCCTCCGCCGAGCCGACCGCCTCTTGGGCGCTTGCGGCGGGTGCGGTTCGCGCTCGCGGCGAAAATAGCCTAGAGTAGTCGGCACTGGAGACGTCGCATAGTCCGGTCGAGTGCGCCTCCCTGCTAAGGAGGTAGGGGTGCATAGCCCCTCGCGGGTTCAAATCCCGCCGTCTCCGCTCCCAGCCCCGGGATTCCACTGGAATCCCGGGGCTTCGTCGTTGTCTGTTCCGGGCGTGGGATCTGTGTGCGTGGGTTCTGGGCGCGGGATCTGTGTGCCTGGGTTGGGCTATAGGCGCAAACGTGGTGCTTTAGACGGCGTGTCGTGGGTCTAGTGGGCGCGTCCGGCCCAGCCTTTGCGTGGCCAGAGTCCTTCTTCTGGGGTGGGGGTTCCTTCCGGGATTCCGTGGCGTTTCTGATCGGTGTGGTTGGGGTGTTTTGGTGTGGGGATCCGGCGGGGTGTGGGGCGCCCGTCGTGTTCCCATTGGGTCAGGACTTCGGTGGGGGTCGGGGGTTGTGGGGTGCGCAGGAGGAGAGCCCATTGGGCGATGACGGCTTGGTGGTAGGCACTGGCACCGCGGTGAGCGTGGAGGAGTTCACGCACGACAGCGTTGATGGATTCGACGTGGTTGGTGGTGGCGCAGGCTGGCGGGTCGGCTGGTGTGCCGTCGGGGTTGGTCAGGTAGGGTGAACAGCACTCCTTGGCGTGCCAGTCGTGCCAAGCGTCGGTAGGCGCGGCGCGTGCGTTCATGCGTGTACCACCAGGTTTTACCGGTTTTTGACGCCCATGCAGGGTCTTGAGCGGCGAAGGTGCGCTGTGACATCCATTCTCGGAAGGTGTGCCCAAAGTCGTGGAGCATCGTCAACCACGCGCTGGCTTGGTCGACGCTGGTGATGCTCGTCAAGCGTCGTGACAAGGCCAGCAACGCCCGTGCGGGTTCGGTTCTGGGATGCATGGTGAGGTCGCGGATGATGTCACGATGAACGTGGACCAGGCAGCGTTGCACGCGCGTGGAGGGCCATAGGTGCGCGATAGCCGCCAAGGCGCCTGCAGCACCGTCGGTGGTGACCACATCGGCAGGAGCGAGGCGTTCAAGTAGGGCCGTGTAGGCCTGCGCGGATTCGTTGGCCGCCCACTGCCACTCCAGCACATGCTCGCGGTCTCGGGCGATCAGCAGCACCCATCCGCCCTGACAGGTGCATGCCGTCAATGAAGATCTGATCGTGGACCTGCCCGGTGACGGGCGGGTGAGGTACCGGCACCTGCCAGCACCAACAGGTACGACGCCGGAAAGCGCGCGCTGAGCCTTCCTGTTCGTCTTGGGTGTGCCGAGACGTCGCCCACGCGATGAAGTCTGCCAGCTCATCGGCTTGTTCGTGTCGGCGCGCACGCCCTGATGGACATGTGGTTGACAGGGCGCACGAGGTGCATTTCCACCGTTGAGCGCCCGCCGCGGTGTGTCCATTCTTCTTCATCGGCACAGCGCACACCGGGCAACGCCGAGCACGATTCGATCGTGTTCTCACCCACTACACGATCACCCCAGAAAGTCAAGGAAGCTGCGCGATTAACCGCCCGAACCTAAATAACAGCGACTTTCGCCCGCAATCCCAACCTAAACACGGAACTTAAGCACCACGTTCGTGACCTATAGTCCCCTGGGTTCTTGGCGCGGGCTGGCGTTTCCTGTGGCGCCTGTCGTGCGGGCGGATCCGGTCAGGTCTTGTGGGTGGTTGCTGAACAATGTCGCACGTAATTTCCCTGTCAACCTTTGAAGAATTGAAATAGTGATGTTGCAATTCCAACGTTTCAGGGCGCAAGTGAAAACTGACCAAAGGAAATTACGTGCGACTTTTGTGTGGTGCCCGCCCTCTGGCCCCTGAGGGGTGGGAGGCTGGTGTGCGCGTGGGTCCTTTTGCTGGTCGCCTTAACCCGTTCCTGCGCAGCTGGGCCCGATAGGTGGCAGTGTGGGCGGCCTGCCTGGGCTACCACCTGTGGGGTTAACCTGCGCATGAAGGGGCCCAAGCAGCCACCTGTCCGGCCGATGGTGCCACCCCTGGAGCCAATGAGGCCACCCCTGAACTGAGCACATCCGTCCGCCGCTCCTGGAACTGACCACCGACCCACACCTGATGTCCTATAACACCAGGTGTCCGCAGTCAGGTGCCCGTCGCTTGCGGATAGGAAGCGAGCACGCGGATAGCTTATGAACATACGGATAGCCTCACAACCTATCCGCGAGGGCGCAACCTATCCGCGAGGGCGCAACCTATCCGCGAGGGCGCAACCTATCCGCGAGGGCGTAACCTATCCGCGAGGGCACAACCTATCCGCGAGGGCGCAACCTATCCGCGAGGGCGCAACCTATCCGCGAAGGCGTAACCTATCCGTGAGGGCGTAACCTATCCGTGAGGGCGCAACCTATCCGCGAGGGCGCAACCTATCCGCAAGCGTGGATCAGTAGATCGTCACGTAGGTGCCCGAGGGGATCGTGTCGTGCAGCCACTTGGCGTCCGAGTAGCGCAGGCGCACGCATCCGTGGGACACGTGCCCGCCGAGGGTCCCGTCCAGTACCGACATGGTGCCCTCGTGGTAGAGAACCGAGTGGAACAGGTAGTCGCCGTGGAACTGCGTCCACCAGTAGGCGGTGTACCCGTGCCCGAAGGAGTGGCCGCGGTTCTTGATGGAGAAGGTGCCGGTGACGGTCGGGGTGGAGGGTTTGCCGACGGAGCAGGGCATGTCGGTCAGTGGCTGCCATGAGCCGGCCGCCCAGTAGAACGTCATGCAGTGCGGGGCGTTCGTGTCGACGACGATCAGGTAGTTCGTGGGGCTGTACAGGGTCTTCGCGTAGTTCCAGTCGGCCTCGAAGCTGGCGCGCCCGGACACCCAGAAGCCGCTCCACCGGTCGAAGTAGTTCCAGCTGCCGTCGACCATCGCCCAGGAGGTCGCCATCGCGCCCCCGGAGTTCGGGTCGAGGTAGTACCAGTTCGCGCCCTCCTGGAGCCATCCGGTGGCCATGGCACCCGAGGATCGCAGGTAGTACCAGGAGCCGTCGCGCAGCCATCCGGTGGCCATTGCGCCGGACGAGTCCGCGTAGTACCAGCTGCCGCCCGTCTGGAACCAGCCGGTGGCCATCGCGCCGGAGTCGCCCAGGTAGTACCAGGCTCCGGCCCAGACCCACGCGGCTTCGCTCATAGCGCCGGAAGCGTCGAAGTGGTACCAGGTGCCGGCGATTGTGGTCCATCCGGTGGCCATCATGCCGCCGCGGTCGGGGTCGAGGTAGTACCAAGCGCCGTCGGAGACCTGCCATCCGGTGGTCATGGCCCCGGAGTCGGTCAGCAGGTACCAGGCCGCGCCGTCGCGGTACCAGCCGGTGCGCACGCCGTTCTCGGTCGACGCGTACCAGGCGCCGTCGGGCGCGCGGTACCAGCCACGGGGCACGAAGCCGTCGGCGTTGAAGGCGTAGCGCACGCCGCCGACGTCAAAGACGCCGTCCTTGAGCCAGGTTCCGTCCGAGCTCTCGTAGCGCCAGCCCTCGGCGTGGTGCACCCACTGGGAGGTGACGGGTGCTGGGGGTTCGGGTTCGACGGGATTATCCGGCGCGGGTTCGGCGGGGTCACCCGGTTCGGGCTGCGCCGGGTCGGGCGTCGGGGGAGCATCGTCCGACGAGGCCGGGGTGGCCTCGGGCGTCGCGGAGGCTGTCCGGTCGGGGGTGGCTTCGGGCGAGGCGGGGGGTGCCTCGGGCGTGGCTGGTGCGGTGGGTGTGCTCGCACCCGACTGTGTGCCTGATTGTGGGCCGGATTGGGCGGCGGCTGGCGTTGCGGCGTCTGCGTCGACGTCGGTGGCAGCGGCTGATAGGGGGAAGAGGCCAACGCAGGCGAGCGTGGCTACCGATGCTCCGATGCATCGGATGAAGCGGATGCGGATCCTATTCATAATGGCACCTCACTGGTGGGGATGACTCAATCTTAGGCGTCCAGTGGCGGGATGAGTGGCACGTTGGCGGTGGCATTGCGCCGGAGGAATAGGCCGTGCCCGCGCCGGGCAGGGGCGTGCCCTGCGCGGGCGTGCTGGCACGGAGAAGCGCCTGAAGGCGTTGTGTCCCTACTAAATTAGGCTTATGATACTTTTATAAAGCTCGTCAACACTTGTTCGTCTCGAAGGAATTATCTCCGTGTCAAAGAAGGACATCATTATTCCCCTCGTGCCCGCGGCGCTCAGTGCTGCGCTCCTCGCCGGCGGGGTCACCGTGTTCTCCGCTTGCGAGCCCAGGCCGGACGGCACCTGGATGCACTGTCACCAGTGCCAGAACTCGGTGGCCGCCAGCGCGGCGGGCCTCGTCGTGTTCTTCGGAACCGCGGCTTTCGTCAAGAATAAGGGCGTGCGCCTGGCCCTCCAGGCCCTGTCGCTGATCGGCGCGATCGTCGTCTTCTTCATCCCCGGCGTCATCTGCCCGCTGTGCATGATGAAGACGATGCGCTGCCACACGGTGTTCCAGCCCTTCGTGCGCATCATGAGCGTCCTCGTTGCCGGTGGCGGCGTCGCCGCCCTGGTTCACACGCTCAAGAAGGACCGGGCCTCCCAGGCCTGATGTCGAGGCGGTGACACGCGCGCGCCTGACCCAGGCAACCATCAGGAGGGGAGCCGTCGCACTCGCGGCGGTTCTCCTCGTGTTGTCCGCGGCCTTCCTGGGCTACAACCATCACCGCGGCTCGCGTTACGCCGAGGCGGTCCGACTGGCCGAGGCCGGGGATACGACGGCGGCCTACGAGATCTTCACGGGGCTGGCGGGTTACTCGGACGCGAAGGAGCGCGCGGCGGGCCTCGTCGAGAAGGACCCGGCGCTGCCCTACCGTAAGGCTGCCAAGGGGGACCTGGTGACCTTCGGGTCCTTCGAACAGGATGGCGATGAGCTCAACGGCCCCGAGCCGATCCAGTGGATCGTCCTGGAGCGCTTCGGCGACAGGCTGCTGGTCCTGAGCGCCGATGTGTTGGACGGGCGCCAGTACAACCACGTGCCCTTCCAGGACGTGACGTGGGCGGACTCGGACCTGCGCGCGTGGATGAACGGCGACTTCTTCGATGCCGCGTTCACGCCCGCCCAGCAGGGGATCATCCCCTCGGTCCTCAACGACAACGCGGACCAGTCCATCACCGGCGCTGCGGGCGGCGCGCCCACGCAGGATCGCGTCTTTGCGCTGAGCGAGCAGGAGAGCGTCATCTACCTGAGTACGTCTGCCGCCCGCTCCGACATCGGCGCGGCACCCGCCAGCCAGGCCGCGGCCTCGGGCACCCTGTCCGTCAGCGAGGAGGGGGACGGCCGACTGGTGGCTGCGTTCGCCGGGCACCTACCCCTTCGCCGCGCAATACGTCGACGCCGCGGGCACCCCGCTCCCCAGCGGCGCGAACGTCGACGTGCTCTACGGGGTGCGCCCGGCCCTGTGGATCGATTGCGCCGAGGTCGGCGGAGGCGGGCAATGACCCGTGCGTTCGCGCTGCGCCTCGTTCCCCTCAAGAACCTGCGCGCACACCCGGTGCGCGCCGCGATCATCCTCATTCTCGCGCTCGCCCAGGCCGCATGCGTCTTCGGCGGGCTCGTCGCCCTCGACGGGATGCGCGCCGAGCTCAGCCTCGCCCAGCGCAGGCTCGGCGCCGACCTCGTCGTCTACCCGACGTCCTGCCTGAACAAGGTCGACAAAAAGAGCGTGACGATGCTGGGCACGCCCGCGCTGTGCGACCAGCCCAGATCGGCCCTGTCGCGCATGGGCGCCAACGAGGACATCGCAGCCGTCTCCTACCAGCTCACCATCGCCGACCAGACGCACGGCGACGATCCCCTGTGGGTCGTCGGTTACGACCCGGCGACCGACTTTGTGATCTCCCCGTGGATCGCCGAGGGCGAGGGAGTATCGCCCCAGGTGGGCACCGTCGCCGTGGGTTCCGCCGTCCCCCTCACGGACGCCGGCGACGTCACCATTTTCGGGCGCCAGTGGCCGGTGGGCGCCCACCTGGAGGCCACCGGCACCAGCCTGGATGCAGCCGTCTTCGTCTCCATGGACACCCTCAGCCAGGTCATCGCCGCCTCCACCCAGGCCGGCGTGGACACCTACGCCTCCCTGAACCCCGCCGAGGACTACACGGTCGCCCTCGTGCGCGTGGCTAACCCGGCAGATGTCCAGGCCGTGACAGAGTGGATCAACCTCTACGTGCGCAAAGTCAGCGCCGTACGATCCGACCTGACCGTGGCCACCACGGCCTCGGACATCCGGGCTCACCGAACGGTCGTCCTCGGCGTCCTCGGCGCCGCCTGGCTGATCCTGCTGGCCGCCCTCATGCTCGCCCAGCTGACCCTCATGAACGAACGCCGCCACGAGATCTACGTGTGGCGCTCGATCGGCGCCTCGCGGCGCGTCATCGCCCGCGTCCTGACGGTCGAATCCCTGCTCGTCCACGTCGTCGGCGCGCTCGCGGGTGTCCTCGTCGGTGCCTGCGTGCTGCCCCTGGTCGGCGACGCGCCCGCGCTGGCGGCGCTGGCCTCGCCGGGCCGGTCCGTGCCCCTTTGCCGCGCTCACCGTCGCCCTGCTGGTGGGCGCGGGGGTCGTGGGAACTCGCCTCGCCCTCGCGCGCGTCTCCCGCGGCGCCCAGGGTAATAAGCTGGCCCCCATCTAGGGCTTCGACAGGAGGAACAACATGTATTCGCTCGCGCGACTCCCGTGGATGAACCTGCGCGGATATCCGGTGCGCACGGGGACCCTCATGCTGTTCTCGGCGCTCATGACGATGGTCATGTTCGGCGGAACCATGCTCGTCTCGGGCATCGACCGAGGCCTGCGCACCGTCGAGTCGCGCCTGGGGGCCGACATCATGGTGACCCCCGAGCAGGCCGACGCCGACTTCGACGCGCAGACCTTCCTGGTGAGCACCGAGCCATCCTACTTCTACATGGACGAGGCCATCCGCGACCAGGTGGCCGCCGTCGACGGCGTGGGAGGCCGCCTCCGCCCAGCTGTTCCTCGCCACCGCCCGGGCCTCGTGCTGCGCGGGCCGCTACCAGGTCATCGCCTTTGACCCGGCCACCGACTTCACCGTCCAGCCGTGGATCGCCGACACGCTCGGGGAGGCGGTCCTCGGCGAGATGGAGGTGATCGTCGGCGCGAACGTGGGCGTGGCCAACCCGGAGAACTTCTCGCTCTTTGGCAACAAGCTGCGCGTCGTCGCCCAATTCGAGCCCACCGGATCGAGCCTGGATAACGCCGTGTACGCCAACTTTGACACCGCTCGGATCCTCATTGACTCGTCGCTGGACAAGGGGCTCAACAAGTACACGACCCTGGATACGGGCCACATCATTTCCTCGGTCATGGTGAGGGTCGCGCCCGGCGTGGACGCCGACGCGGTGGCGGCCGAGATCCAGGCGCGCGTGCCCGGTGTGTCCGTGGCGACGTCGACGACGATGGTCAGCGGGATCGCCCGATCGCTCGAGACTACGTCCCGCACGATCACCGCGCTGATCGCCCTCGTGTGGGGCGTGGGCTTGGCGATGGTCACCCTCGTTTCGTCATGATGATCGTCGAGCGTAGGCGCGAGTTTGGCACGCTCGTCGCGGTCGGTGCCCACAAGGGCCTGGTCTCGCGCATCGTTCTGTCCGAGGCCGTGGTGGTCAACGCGGTCGGCGCGGGCGCCGGGATCATCGTGTCGGGCGTCCTCATCGTGTCCTTCTCGGGCCTCGTGCGGCAGACCATTGGGCTGGGCTTCCTGGTCCCCTCCATCCCCGTGATCGCGGGGCTGGCGGTGGGGACCGTGGCCGCCATGGGCCTCGTCGCCCTCGTATCATCGTGGATAGCTCTGCGCGCCCTGAACATGAAGGACGCCAGTGCCCTACTCAAGGAAGGCGAGTGACATGCTCATTGAAGCGACCTCCCTCACCAAGGATTTCCCCCGCGGCCGTCAGGGAACCCGCCTCTTCACGGCCGTTCACCCGCTCGACATCGCGCTGGAGGCGGGGCAGCTGACCGTGATCACCGGGCACTCGGGTAGCGGCAAGAGCACGCTGCTGTCCATGCTTGCTGGGATGCTCCCGCCCACCGCGGGCACCGTGTCCGTGGGCGGCGAGGACCTGTATGCGATGCGTGACGAGGAGCGCTCGCGCCTGCGCAACGAGCGCATCGGCCTGATCCCGCAGGGGGCACACGGCGCTGCGCAGCCTGAGCGTCCTCGAGAACGTCCTGTTGCCCTCCGTGCTCTACGCGAAGGTGGAGCCGCCGCGCGAGCACGCCGAGGAACTGCTGGACCGCGTGGGCCTGGGTGACTTGGCGCAGGCCCGGCCCAATGAGCTGTCGGGCGGCGAGCTGCGCCGCGTCGCCGTAGCCCGCGCGCTCCTCATGACCCCAAGCGTCGTCCTGGCCGATGAGCCGACCGCCGGCCTGGACGCGCGTAATGCGACCGACGTTCTGTGCCTCCTGCGTGAGGCGGCCGACGGGGGAGCGGGGGTCCTTATCGTGACCCACGAGCCCGAGGCACGCCGCTACGCGGACCGCACATTCGCGATGGACGCGGGGCGTCTGACCTGCGAGGATGCGTCCTAGCGGGGGACGAGGCCGGGGCGGGGGCGCGCCCCTCGCGCCGTCTGGGTGCGCCCGCAGATAATCAACCCAACGATCGGTCAAGGGCATCGATAGAGGGGCGACGTCGTGTGCTCAGCCGACAACATCCCCGCATGTGAGTTGTGACACTCAAATCGTGGTGGATTGTCCCTCCGGTTTCGGCACTAGCGGTCATTATTTGCGCACTCGGTGGCCGACGTTTCCATGATTATTTGATAAATAGGTGCAGGCTGGCGTTTTTCGGCGCTGACCAAGAGTTCAGAGAAGTTGTTATATTGCCGTAATGCCCGGAATCTCAACGAAATACAACGGTGTAGTTGTGGTTGAGGCGATAACTGTCAGACATAGTGGAACTATCTCATCTTTCACTAGGCTGGGACACAAGTCCTGTCCATATTCTGTCGAAAGAAGGAGAAGTCGATGTCTCGACTGCGTCCGTTCCGCGCCCGTGTGGGCGTTGCGGGTGCTGCCAGTCTGGCTGCTCTCTCGCTTCTCGTCACGTCGCTGACACCCCTCGCCATGCGAGCCAGCGCCGCCGACGAAAGCGCGCAATCGCCTGACGTAGCGTCCTCCCAGGAAGCTACCACGGCCTCGTCCGATACTGAGGTGGCCGCCGCGCCCGCCGCCGAGGCCGGGGTTGAAGCCCCCGCCGCGGAAGCTGGCGCCGAGGCTCCCGCCGCGGAGGCCGCGCCCGAGGATCAGCCCCGCACGCGGCGCGCCCGCGCAGTCGCGGACGACCAGGCGACCCTGGCTCTGAACGTCGTCAACGATGAACCGACCCTGCGCACCCACGACGATCAGATCACGACGATCAACTTCTCCTGCTCCTCGGTCACCACCCCCTGCAAAGGCGCCGAAATTGAGCTCACGCTGCCCGGCCCCATCACGCCGGCCGGCCTCAAGCTCGCCGAGCGCGGCTACACGGTCGTCCCCGTCACCGGCGACAGCGTCACCAAGACGACGAACTCGACGGAAAAGACCCCGGACGGCACCCGCGTGCAGCGCTACATCTTCAAGATGAAAGACCCGCTGCCCGCCGGCACGTCCGACCGAATCCAGGTCACCTGGCACTACGACTACTATGACGCGCCGAACAACTCCACGACGAACCAGACGGTGACCTTCCGGGCGGCGAACGCCCAGACGGTCGAGCAGGCGCTCACCACCACGTGGACAGCCGACACCGACGTCGCCATCGAGAAGAGCGGCCCCACGAATCCCTCCAACTATCCCGCGGCCGGCGGCGAGACGACCTACAGGCTCCGCTACGGCTACCAGCAGATCGACCAGACCAACCCCAACAAGGTCGGCATCCGCTGGAACGGCTCCTCCAGGAAAGGCGACAGCCTCAATGGCCTCGGCTTCGTGGGCGTCCAGAACATCAAGGTTGTGGACCCGCTGCCCGCCCAGGCGGTTTTCGTGTCTGCCTCCGACGGCGGCGTCTACGATCCGGCGACCCACACCGTGACCTGGTCCTACGACAAGTGGTTCTGGCAGAACCCGCTCGAGTCGACCATCACCGTGAAGTACCCCGAGGGCGCGGTGACGACCTCGGACACGGTCACCAACAAGGCGACCATCTCCGCCGAGGTCATGAACGACCCGGCGACCATCGTCTCGAAGAGCTCCGAGATCACGCACGGCTTCTCCGTGCGCAAGCCGGGCGGCAGGATCACGAAGGCCGGTAACGACTGGCAGTACCAGACGCGCGGCAACCTCGCCCAGTGGCGCTTCGGCGGCACGAACTCCGGTAACACCACACTGCACTTCCGCTGGGAAGACACGCTTCCCTGCACCTGGTCCACCCAGGACGCCAAGGCCGCCGGCGACTCCTGCGACCAGCCGACCATGGTCGGCCCCTACCGCTTCACCGTCTTCAGCAAGTCTGGATACGAGGACAACGGCGGATGGACCCTCGAATACTGGACCAATAAGGGCAATCACGAGACCGTCAACTACACGAAGACGACCGGACTGACCCTGCCCGAGGGAGAGTGGATCACCCGCTTCACGATCGACACGGACGCCGCCCCCCAGACGAACCCCCAGGCGTGGCTGCACGGCACAATCCCCACGAACTTCCCGAACAAGGAGCCCGCGGACTTCGCGTCGCACTACAACCCTGTGTACCCGCCCGAGAGGTACTACAACTACGAGGCCTCCCCGGACTACGTGCGCTTCCAGAACTGCGCGAGCGGCACGGTGACCGACAAGGACAGTGGCAACGTCGTCGCCTCCAACGAGGACATGTGCTCGTGGATGCGCGTGCGCGACGAGTTCCCGAGCGTCCAGGCCTACAAGTCCGTTCGCACCAACCCCGTGGTCGTTGGCAAACCCGCCACCTTCTTCATCAACGGCACCGCCAAGACGAAGGCCGACGGTGGCGCCCCCACTCCCTTCACGGTCGTCGACCTGCTGCCCGAGGGCTTTGACGTGGACGACGCCTCGGCGATCGTCCCCGAGAAGCGCTCGACGCTGAAGAACCCCGACGGCACGCCCTACGACCTGAGCAAGGTCACGGTCGAGGTCGAGAAGGACTTCAACGGAACGGGCCGCACTCTGATCCGCTGGAACGTGCCCGACCCGGTCGAGGGCAGCCTCTACTCGACCTTCAACGTCAACGTGCTTGCGACCGCTGCCGCCGGTAAGAACACGAACGACGCCATGGCGTTCATGCCCGGCGACGGCGCGAAGGCCACGAACGAGGACAAGAGCCTGCGCAACACGAACTACTGCATCGGTAGCCGCGCGGTCGACACCTTCGACGTGAACAAGAACGGCTCGATGACCGACTACGTGTGTAACGCGGCGACGAACTTCAACGTCGCGACCACCCCGTCGATGAACATTGCGAAGGAAGTCAAGGGCAACAAGAACGCCGACTTCGTCCCCGCTGGCGAGATCGCCGAGATCGACCCGGGTGCCGACGGCGCCTACCGTTTCACGATCTCCAACGCCGGCAACACCCCGCTGACGAACGTCGTGGCCTACGACATCCTGCCCTACAAGGGTGACGTGGGTGTTGGTCCCGCCGCCGGCCAGGCTCGCGGCTCGCACTGGAAGCCGAACCTGAACTCCACCACCTGGGCCTTCCAGTCGGTGAAGGAGAAGCCGGGTCGCGACCCAGAGATCACGCCGGTTCCGGCCTCGGACATCACGATCCAGTACTCCACGGTTCCCAACCCCTGCCGCGGCGAAGTCCTCTCCGCGGGTGGCTCGATGAATGACGCCCCCGTGGGCTGCACGCAGAATGCGTGGGGCCCGGCCCCCGCCGACCTGACGACGATCACGGGCTTCCGCCTGGTGATGAACCGCGACATCGAGGTGGGCGAGAAGATCCAGTTCATCGCGACCATGACCTCTCCGGTGAACGCCAACCTGACCGCCTGGAACTCCGTCGCCATGTCCGGTGGTTCCATGCTGAACGGCAAGGTGTCCTACCTCCTGCCGAACGAGGCCCCCAAGGTCGGCATCAACGTCTCCACCGACGTCGAGGTCGCCAAGACCGTGTCCCGCGTCAAGATGAACGGCGACGAGCCGGTTCGCGACGCCAACGGTATTCCCGAGACCCTCCAGTCGACGGAACCGATCATGCCGGGCGACTACATGCTCTACCGCATCACCCTGAACAACAAGGGTCCGGCTGTTGCTTCGGGCATGACCGTCAAGGAAGTGCTCCCGGCAGGCGTCGAATTCGTCTCCTCCGAGACGCGCATCTGCCAGGACGGTGCAACGAACCCGTGCACCGGCACCGTGAAGGCAGATTCCGGCTTTGAGGTCCTCGACACGGACTGGCAAGCCATGGAGTCTGGCGTTCTCAACACCAACCTCTACGTCGGTGGTACCGAGACGCTGTACGTCCTCGTGAAGGTCGAGCCCGGCACCGAGGGTTCGACGATCACGAACACGGCGACGCTGGGTGAGTTCGATCAGATCGACTCCAACAAGGACAACAACACGGACAGCGCGTCCTTCAAGGTCGGTGGCACCATTTCGGGCACCATCTACAACGACAAGGACGCAACCTGGTTCAACGATTCGCCCACCCTCGATAGTCCCTTCGAAGGCGTGACGGTTCGTCTGCTGGATGCGGACGGCAACCCGGTGAAGGACGCGTCCGGCGCGGACATCACCGCGAAGACCGATGCGAACGGCAACTACACCTTTACCCGTCTGCCGATGGGCTCGTACAAGGTCGAGGTCGTTGCTGGCGAGGCGAAGGTTGACGGCGCCGACGTAAACCTGGCCGATTACAAGCAGACCTACGGGTACGGCTCGTCGACCAAGCGCAGCGAGGCCGGCAAGGGCAAGCTCGTGACGCCGGACCCGATCGCCCTGACGAGTGCCGCGCCCAACGCCACGAAGGTCGACTTTGCGTTCGTGAAGCCTGCGTCGGTGGGTAACTTCGTGTGGTTCGACGCGAACAAGGATGGCATCCAGGACGCGGACGAGGTCGGCGTCGCCGGCGTCACCGTCACTCTGACGGACGGTGCCGGCAACCCGGTCATCGACCTGGACGGTAACCCCGTCAAGCCTGTGACCACGGATGCCAACGGTAAGTACGAGTTCACGAACCTGATGCCGAACGTCGATCGGATCGTCGCGAACGCGGGCGAGGAGAACTACAAGGTTATCTTCACGGCTCCCGCAGGTTACTCCGCGACCACGAGCTACGCGGCTGCGGATGACGAAAAGGACTCCAACGGCGCCGACAGCTCCGTGACGCTCGCCCAGGGCCAGAACGACGAGACCGTCGACTTCGGCCTCGTCGCCGATGGCACGATTGGTGACACCCTGTTCTGGGACGTCGACAACAACGGTGGTTCTGAGCCGTCGGGCCCGGACAAGCCGTTGGCTGGCGTGACGGTGACGCTGACCTACACGACGCCTGCGGGTGTGGAGAAGACGCTTTCGACGGTGACGGATGCCGACGGACACTACTCGTTCAAGGACCTCGCCCCCGGCGATTACGTGGTCACGGTTGACAAGACCTCCCTGGCTACCGTCTGCCCTGAGTGCACCGCTCAGACCCACGCCCCGTCGGGCAACCTGACGGCCTCGGAGGGTCAGGAGCTCTCCCTCACTTCGAAGGTGACGCTGAGCCCGGGGTTGATGTCGAACAACGACCAGGATTGGGCGTTCACCGGCGTCGCCAATACGGCGATCGTGAAGGCGATCGCGGACCCGACCGAGGTTCCGGCGGGTGGCTTCACCCCTGGTACGTCCGTTACCTACACGCTGACGCTCACGAACGAGGGCCCGAGCCCGGTGACCGGCGTGGTTGCGCAGGATAAGTTGCCGTCGGGCGTGACCTTCGTGTCCGCCGAGGGCGATGGTACCTACGATGCCGCCTCCGGTAAGTGGGACCTGAGTACTGAGGTGATTGAGAAGGACGCGTCGCGCACGCTGCGCATCACTGTCACTGTTGATGCTTCTGCCGCTGGTTCGGTCGTCACCAACACAGCCACGATCGAGAAGCAGGATCAGATTGGTGATAAGACGCCGGATAATACGTCGTCGGTGCCGCTGACGGCTGGTTACACGATTGCTGGCAAGCTGTACAACGATGCCAATGCCTCGTTTAGCTCTGATAACGGTGAGGCCCCGTACGCGGGTGTGACCGTTGCGTTGTTGAAGAGGGATGGCACCCCCGTCCTGGATAAGGACGGCAACCCGGTCACGGCGGTGACGGACGCCGAGGGTAAGTACTCCTTCGTTGGTTTGCCGTTGGGCGAGTACTCGGTCAGCGTTGTTGATCCGACCTCTGGTCCTTTGGAGGGTACTAAGCCCACGGAGGCCTACACGGGCCGGTACAAGACCACCGCAGACGTGAGGATCGCTGAGGCGACGGGGTCGGTCATTGACGTGAACTTCGGGTTTGTTAAGCCCGCCTCTGTTGGTGACTATACCTGGATGGACGTCAATCGTGATGGTATTCAGGACGGTGACGAGCCGGCTTTGCCGGGCGTGACGGTGACCCTGACCTACGAGGACGGCTCCGCCGTGACCGACGCGTCGGGTAACCCGGTTGGGGCTGTGACCACGGATGCGAACGGTAAGTATGTGTTCGAGAACCTGCTGCCCGGCGGCTACAAGGTGTCCTTCCAGGCGCCCGCTGGCTTTGAGGCAACAACCTCGGATGCCGGAACCGACCGCGCTGCCGACTCCAACGGAGCGTCGGCTTCGGTCACCGTGGCTCAGGGACAGACGGATGACACGATTGACTTCGGTGCCGTTGGTACTGGTGTGATTGGTGATCAGCTGTTCGTGGATGTCAACCAGAACGGTGGGGGCGCCCCCGACGCCGGAGACAAGGTGCTGCCCGGTGTGAAGGTGACGCTGACCTGGACCGGTCCGGGTGGTATCACCCGCACGTATGAGACCGTCACCGGCGCTGATGGCACGTACAAGTTCGAGAACCTGCTGCCCGGCGACTACAAGGTGAGTATCGATCCTGAGACTCTCCAGACCGCCGAACCGCTGCTCGACGTTCTCACCCACTCCCCTGCTGGAGATGTTGAGAACAAGACCGTGGTCAGTGATGCAACCAAGGCTGATTCCACCGCCTTCGCAACGGCCATGAAGCTCACGGCTGACCTGACTCTGTCGGGTGAAGCGAACCAGAATCTTGATCAGGATTGGGGTTTGGTGTCTCGGCTGATACCGCGATCAAGAAGGCGATCACCGATCCGGATGAGGAGGCTCAGGAGTCCTTCGAGTTCACTCCGGGTCAGCGCGTGACCTACACGCTGACGCTGACCAATAACGGTCCGGGCGCAGCCACTGGCGTGACGGCTAGCGATCAGCTTCCCGCTGGTGTTGCGTTCGTGTCCGCGCAGGGTGATGGCTCCTACGACTCGGCGACGGGCGTGTGGGATCTGTCCGATGCGCCCCTGGCCAAGGGTGATGTTAAGACGATTGCGATCACGGTGGATATCACCGGTGAGGGCGCTGGCACGCTGGTGACCAACGTTGCCAGGATTACTCACCAGGATCAGGCGGGCGATGACCCGACCAACAACGAGTCCTCGGCCTCGTTCAAGGGCGGGTTCAACCTGGGTGGCACGATTTACCGTGACTCGGACGCGTCCTACTCCAAGGGCGATGACGAGCAGCGCTTCAAGGGCGTCACGGTCGCGCTGCTGAACGAGGACGGCACCCCCGTCCTGGATGCCAACGGCCAGCCCATGACCGCGGTGACCGACGAGAACGGTGCCTACCAGTTCGTGGGCCTGGCTCCTGCCTCATACCGCGTGGTGATCGTGGACCCGGATAAGGGTGATCTGGCGGGGCTGCTGCCCACCCAGGCCTACACGGGCCGGGGCGCCACCCAGGCTGCGGTCACCATCTCTGACGCGTCGGTGCAGGGCGTGGACTTTGGCATGGTTGCTCCCGCCACGATTGGTGATCGGGTGTGGGATGACAAGAACGCTAACGGCAGTGACGAGGGCGAGCCCGGCATCGGTGGTGCCACGGTGATCCTCACCGACGCCAACGGCGCCGAGGTGGCTCGTACCACCACCGACGCTAACGGCATCTACCGGTTCACCGGTCTGATCCCGGGTACCTACACCGTTACCATCGAGGTCCCGGACGGTTACACCGCGGCCACCACGAGTGCCACGGTCACGGTCGGTGAAGGCGAGGAGAACCTGGATGCTGACTTCCCGCTGACCCTCATCCCGGCACCTACCCCCAGCCAGGCACACAAGGTACTGGTCAACAGGGCCCCCGCCCTGGCCCGCACCGGCACCGACGCCACCATCATCGCAGGCATGGCAACCCTGGCAGCCGCAGCAGGCATCCTCGCACTGGCAACCAAACGCCGCCGCGACCGCGAGGACGCATAACCCCACGGGTGGGCGCACGCCCCACCCACACGGGGTAAGCCCACCACAGTGGTGAGGGGGCGCGAGACCACACCGGTCCCGCGCCCCCTCCCGCATACCCACAACCCCGCGCCCCGACCCCATGACTGCGCTCCGGCCTCGTCAATGAACGACGGCCCCCAGCGCGTGTGGAACGCGCGGCGCGGGACGCAGATGAGGGTGGGAACAACTAGGCTTGGAGGGTGACCACAGCTCTGTATCGCCGGTATCGCCCCGACACCTTTGACCAGGTGATCGGCCAGGAACACGTGACGGAGCCGCTCAAGGCGGCGCTGCGCGCGAATCGCGTGACGCACGCGTACCTGTTCTCGGGGCCGCGCGGATGCGGCAAGACCACGTCGGCGCGCATCCTGGCGCGCTGCCTGAACTGCGCGCAGGGCCCCACGGACACCCCCTGCGGACAGTGCGAATCGTGCCGCGAGCTGGCCACCGGCGGCCCCGGTTCGCTCGACGTCGTCGAAATCGACGCGGCCTCGCACGGCGGCGTCGACGACGCCCGCGACCTGCGCGAGCGCGCCACCTTCGCACCGGTGCGCGACCGCTACAAGATCTTCATCATCGACGAGGCCCACATGGTCACGAACCAGGGCTTCAACGCGCTGCTCAAGCTCGTCGAGGAGCCGCCCGAGCACGTCAAGTTCGTCTTCGCGACGACGGAACCCGAGCGCGTCATCGGCACGATCCGCTCGCGTACCCACCACTACCCGTTCCGCTTGGTCCCGCCGGACGTCCTTGGCCCGTATTTGACGACCTGTGCGCTGAGGAACACATCAGCGTGGGAGAGGGCGTCCTGACCCTCGTCATGCGAGCGGGCGGCGGCTCGGTGCGCGATACCCTGTCCGTCCTCGATCAGCTGATGGCCGGTGCGATCGACGGCCAGGTCACCTACCAGACGGCGGTGGCGCTGCTCGGGTACACGGACTCTGCGCTGCTCGACCAGAGCGTCGACGCCCTCGCGGGTGGCGACGGCGCCGCGGCCTTCCGCGTCGTCGAACGCATGGTCGAGTCCGGCCACGACCCGCGCCGCTTCGTCGAGGACCTGCTCCAGCGCCTGCGCGACCTCCTCATCATCGCGGTCGCCGGCGACGGCGCGCGCGACGTCCTGGCGGACACCCCGCACGACCAGTTCGAGCGCATGCAGCGCCAGGCGCAGAACTGGGGGCCCCACGGTCTCTCACGCGCCGCAGACCTGACCGACGAGGCCCTGCGAGCCATGACGGGCGCGACCTCGCCCCGCCTGCAGCTCGAGCTCCTCGTCGGCCGCATCCTCGTGCCGACTCCCACCGCCGCGCCCGCCCCCGGCCCCGTGCAGGGCACCGTCGGCATGACCGGTGGGGGAGCGCCGCGCGAGGCCTCCTCCGCTTCATCGCCCGAGGCTTCCTCGGGCCGTTTCGGTGCCCGCGAGGCCCGCGAGGCCCTGGCCCGCAAGAAGCAGGAGCGCGCCGAGGCCTCGGCCCCTCCGGGCAGGCACCCGCCCCCGCGTCGTCCTCGCCCGCGCCCGCCGCGCCCGCGCCCGCCGCGCAGGGCGTGCCCGCGTGGGGGAGCGGCCCCGATTGGGGCTCGTCCAGCCCCGCGCCGCGTTCGCCCGAGGCCACCCCCGATCCCGCGTATCGCCCGGCACAGGAGCGCCCAGCTGGGGCGGGCGACGAACCGCCCGCAGGCGATCGATCCGGGCGTCCCGCGAGTGACCGTCCCTCGAACGAGCGTCCCGAGGCCCCCGCGCAGTTCCGCCCCGAACGCTTCGAGCGTCCCGAGGCCCCCGCGCAACGGCCGTCTCGGGAACGTCCCGACGCGCGCAGCCACGAACCGGCGCGCCGCGAGGCATCCAACCAGCAGAGCGCGCGCCGCGAGGCTCCCGCTGCCCACGCCCCCGGCGGACGCGAGGCCGACATGCTGCGCGGACGCTGGAACGAGGTCGTGGAACGCCTGTCCTCCATCAGCCGCGTGACGTGGTCGATGGTCGGCGGTAACGCCCAGCTCGGAGCCGTTGACGGCTCCACCGTCGTCCTGCTCTTCCCCGTCGAAGCGATGGTCAACGCCTTCTCGCGCGGCCCGCGCGGTGCAGACGTCGAAAAGGCCATCCGTGAGGTCACCGGCCTGACCGTCACCGTGTCTGCCCAGGTGGGGCAGGCCTCGGGCGGATCAGCGACGACCGGCCCGTCGGCCCCCGCATCGCATTCCAGCGGCCGCCCCGCGCAGTCACAGCCCGGTGGCTGGGTCTCGGAGCCGCCCCCTTTTGATGAGGCCGCCGCGCAGGCGGCATACCACGACGAACCCGCTCCCGAGCCCGAGGACGATGGGTGGCCCGAACCTGCGCGCGGAGCCAAGCCAGTGCGCGGAGCCAAGCCAGTGCGAGGACCCGAGCCCGTTCGCGCCCTCGAGTCGGACGATGACGGCGGCTGGCCCGAACCCGCCCGCGCGCCGCAACCCGCCCGCGCGCCGCAACCCGCCCGCGACGCGGTGCGCCCGCCCGCCCAGCAGGAATCCGCGTGGCCCGCAACGGCCACGGTGACGCCCCTGCGCCGCGAGGCGGCGCGCGCGGAGGAACAGCCCCGGCAGGATGCGCCCGCCACCTACGGCGGCCCCACCTCGTACGAGAGCGGGTCGTCGCCCCAGAAGCCCGCCGCGCCCGGCGCCATGTCCGCCCAGCAGGAGCGCCCGGCCCTGCCCGAAAGGGCCGCCCGAGCCCTCGCCCAGGCGCCCGCCGCAGACCAGGCCACCGCCGCAGACCAGCAGCGCGCCGGCTCCGCCGCGCCCTTGGCCCCGGCCGCGCCGCGCAAGCGCTCCTTCACGGTCTTCACCTACCCGGGCGACCCGGAACCCGCCGACCAACCCTCACCTGCACCCGCGCAGGCCGACAGCGTGGTCGATGCTCCGGCCTCGTCCCCAGTCTTTGACGACGCGCCCATCGAGCCCGCCGCCTACGCGCCCACCACGCCGACCGGCTGGGGCGACCCCGTCGTGATCCCCGGTGGAGCATCCGTCTCCTTCGACGACGGCGCCGCCGAGTGGACCCCGCCCGAGGAGCCCGAGTCGGCACCCGAGGCGGCCCCGGCCTCGCAGGAATGGACGCCGCAGGCTCCCACCCAGCGGGACGCGGGCCCCCAGGAATGGACGCCGCAGGCTCCCGCCCAGCGGGACGCGGGCCCCCAGGAATGGACGCCGCAGGCCTCGGTCCAGCAGGCTCCTGCCTCGCAGACCCCGTCGTGGCTCGCCGCCGCGCCCGATCCGGCCGCCTCGGGCTCCTCGGCAACGCCGTCCACCACGGGCGCCCCGGCGACACCGGAATGGCAGGCCGCCTCGGAGTGGCCGACATCTGGCGAGGCCGGCCCCGCCCAGCCGGGCAACGACGCGCCTGTGACGGGGCGCGCCGCCGCGGAGGCCGCCCTGCGCGACAAGGCTCAGCGTTCACGGGACACGGGCGCGCCTCGCACCCACGCGGCCGACGACGATAGCGCCAGCATTGACGACGAAAACATTGAAAACTCGCAGAAGATCGGCCTGGCGGCGGTCCTGGAGATCCTCGGCGGACGCGTCATCGAGGAAAAGATGACCGAGGGAGGATACTGACATGTACGAGGGTGCTCTGGCCGACCTCATCGACCAGTTCGGGCAGCTGCCGGGTATCGGCCCGAAGTCCGCGCAGCGCATGGCGATGCACGTCCTGGACGCGGAGCCCGAGGACGTCGCGCGCCTCGTCGACGCCATCAACGCGGTGCGCGGGCGCGTGCGCCACTGCGACATCTGCGGCAACCTCACGGAAGAAGAGCAGTGCTCCATCTGCCGCGACGTGCGCCGCGACCCCAGCGCCATCTGCGTCGTCCAGGAACCCAAGGACATCCAGGCCATCGAGGGCGCGCGCGTCTTCCGGGGCCGCTACCACGTCCTCGGCGGCGTCATCGACCCGATCCACGGGGTGGGGCCCGACCAGCTGAACATCGCCTCGCTCATGAGCCGCCTCGCGGACGGCACCGTCACCGAGGTCATCCTGGCGACCAACCCCAACGTCGAGGGCGAGGCCACGGCCGCCTACCTGGCGCGCATGCTCTCCACGATGGGGGTGGAAACCTCGCGCCTGGCGATGGGCCTGCCCATGGGCGGGGACCTGGAGTACGCGGACTCGGTGACGCTGGGCCGCGCGCTCGAGGGGGCGCCGCCGCGTCTGAGCCTTTATCGACGAGGCCGTGGCTGCCTCGCGCGTGTCGGTGCGCATAGCACCCGGCTGGGCGGCCCCCGAGCGGGCCTGACGTGCGATGTGTGCCGCCAAGCGTGTCGACACGCCTTCACCGACTGATGTACGTGTGACACAATCGGAGGGGTAACGCCCCAGACATGAGGAGGCAATGATGGCGACCTACACGAGCGGCGGCACACCTCGTGTGCTTGTGGTCGACGACGAGGCCATGCTGGCGGACCTGCTCGCGCAGGCGCTCCGGCACGAAGGCTGGGAGACGGACACGGCGAAGGACGGGCTCGACGCGCTGGCGAAGGCGGCGAGCTTCCACCCCGACGTCGTGATCCTCGACGTGCAGATGCCGCGCATGGATGGCCTCGAGACGCTGGAGCGCCTGCGCGCCCGCGACCCCGAGCTGCCCGTCCTCTTCCTTACCGCCCGCGACGCGGTGGCGGATCGCGTGCAGGGCCTGCGCGCGGGAGCGGACGACTACGTGACCAAGCCCTTTGATCTGGACGAGGTCGCGGCCCGCGTCGAGGGCCTGCTGCGCCGCGCGGGGGCGGACCCAGCAGAGTGTGTCGCCCGTCCTCACAGTCGCCGACCTGACCCTCGATCTGGAGTCGCACGATGTGCGCCGTGGCGGGGAAGACATCACGTTAACGAACACTGAGTTCGAGTTGCTCCGGTATCTCATGGAAAACGTTGGAATTGTGCTGTCGAAGCAGAAGATTCTGGACGCCGTGTGGAGCTACGACTTCGGCGGCCAGGTGAACGTCGTGGAACTCTACATCTCCTACCTGCGCAAGAAGATCGACGCCGATCGCCCGGCCCTCATCCGCACGGTGCGCGGGGCCGGCTACATCATGCGGGAGCCCCAGTGAAGCGTCGGCCCTCCCCTGGCCGGGCGCCTGTCTCGGGCGCTCGCCGCGTGCGTCGCGCTCGCGCTCATCGTCATGGTGGCGGCCTCCACGCTGGTCATGCGTTCGTGGATGCTGGCCAACGTGGACTCCGAGCTGCACCGCCTCGCCGATCAGGCAAGCAAGCACCTCGATGTCGATGACGCGCCGGAGGATGGCGAGGACGAGGAGTACGGGGAGAGCGACGACGATGACGACGACGCCGCCCGCCCGCCCGCACAGCCCTCTGGGGCGCCTCGTCCCGGCGGGCCGGTCGTCCCCGGCGGGCCCAAGGGGCCGGGGTTTGGCGGTTCCGGCATCGCCGAGGGCACCCTCCAGTACGTGAGTGAGGATGGGCAGGCGGCCGGTGCGGTTGTCTCCAACTTCTCGGTGACCTACCTGAATGAGCCCGCGTTGGAGATCCTGGCGCATGTGCCCACCGATGGCGCCCCACACACTGTGCACCTTAAAGAGTTGGGTACGTTCCGAGTGACTTCCCAGGTCGTCGATGACAAGACCGTTCTCGTCGGCGTGCAGATGGACAGAGTCGATGACGTGGTCCTGATGCTTGTCGCGGTCGAGGTCGGCCTGTCCCTCGTCGTCGCGATTGCCGCCGGGTTCGCCGGTCGGGCGTGGGTGCGTCGCGAGCTGCGTCCCCTCGGCGTTGTGCGTGCAGCAGCCGCTGACATTGCGAGCCGCGATCTGGCCGACGATGCCGAGGAACTGGCACGCGTCGGCGAGGAGGCGACCTCGGGCCCCGTGGAGGTCGCCGACGTCGCGGGCGCCCTCAACTCGATGATCGACGCGGTCGAAGACGGCATGGAGCGCCGCGCCCGCAGCGAAGCAAAGCTGCGTCAATTCGTCGCCGACGCCTCGCACGAGCTGCGCACGCCGCTCGCCTCCGTGCAGGGGTACGCGCAGCTCGCGCGCCGCGACATTGACGAGGCCTCCCGCACCCAGGCCCTCGAGCGCATTTCCTCGGAGGGGGCGCGCATGGCGTCCCTCGTGGAGGAGATGCTGACCCTGGCGCGCCTGGACGGAAACAGAACGCTCAAACGGGACACAATCGACGTTATCCCGCTGATACTGGACGCCCTGTCCGACGCGCACGTGGTCGCCCCCGACCACGCGTGGGAGCTCGGCGACGCCGCGGACATTCCCGTTCTCGGCGACGAGGCCGCGCTGCGCCAGATCCTCACGAACCTCCTCGCCAACGCCCGCGTACACACGCCCGCCGGCACCCGCGTCGTCGTCTCGCTGACCCGGAGCGACGACGAGGCCGTGGCCGCTTGCGTGCGCGCCCGCGGCCGCGCGAAGGGGCAGGGGAAAGCGGAGGGTGCCCAGGCCTCGCCGATGGTGACGATCCGCGTTGCGGATGACGGGCCGGGCATCCCCGCCGAGATCCGCGACCGCGTGTTTGATCGTTTCGTACGTGGGGACTCCCTCGCGTACCCGCGACGGGCGCGGCTCGTCGGGTCTGGGCATGTCGATCGTCGAGTCCTTGGCGCGCGCCATGGGCGGGTCGGTGCGGCTGGTTGACAGCGAGAAGGGGACCGTCATCGAGGTGATGCTGCCGGCGGCGTAAAGTGAGCGCGAGTGGGTGTGTACCGCCTGGCGTACACCGGCCTCGTGCCGCTTTCTGAAGAGTCGCGGGACGGAATCGAGTCGCCTGACTGGCCCCGACCTCGTCCGTTGTGTGTGCCCGCTCGCAGTCGCGCGTTCAATGTCACCCCCGTTTATCCGTTCATATACCGGAAGTTCCCAGCGGGATCGTACGAGCGCCGTAGGATTGAAACGGCGGCGTGTGCCGCCCGAATACGTGCAGACCTGCATATACCGATAGAAATGAGGGTCCAGTGGCACTGATCGTGCAAAAGTACGGCGGTTCTTCCGTCGCCGACACCGAGGCCATGAAGCGCGTCGCCCAGCGCATCGTGGACACGCACAACGCGGGACACCGCGTCATTGTCGTCGTATCGGCCATGGGCGACACGACCGACGACCTGCTCGACTCGGCGGCCGCTCTCACCGACAACCCGCCCGAGCGCGAGATGGACATCCTCCTGTCCGCCGGCGAACGCATCTCCATGGCCCTGCTGGCGATGGCCGTCAACGAACTCGGCGTCGAAGCCCGCGCCTACACGGGCGCCCAGGCGGGCATCAAGACCGACAGCCACTTCGGCGCCGCCCAAATCATCGGCATGGTCCCCGAGCGTGTCGCCCGCGCTATCAAGGACGGCCAGGTCGCCATCGTCGCCGGCTTCCAGGGCATCTCCAAAGGACGACGACGTGACCACGCTCGGCCGCGGAGGCTCCGACACGACCGCCGTCGCCCTCGCCGCAGCCCTCCACGCCGACGTGTGCGAAATCTACACGGACGTCGACGGCCTCTTCTCCGCCGACCCGCGCATCGTCCCCAAGGCCCACCGCCTGCGCACCCTCACCCAGGAAGAAACCCTGGAAATGGCCGCTCACGGCGCCAAGATCCTGCACCTGCGGGCCGTCGAATTCGCCCGCCGCTACGGGGTTCCCCTGCACGTGCGCTCCTCGTTCTCCGAAAAGAACGGCACCTGGATCTCCGACGCCCCCGCAAACCCCGAACTCAAGGGCCTCGTGCCCGACGCCGCCCTCAAGTCCCCAGAGGAAAACGCCATGGAAAAGCCCGTCATCTCCGGCATCGCTCACGACCGCTCGCAGGACAAGATCACCGTCACCGACGTGCCGAACAGCCCCGGCGTCGCCGCCCGCGTCTTCGCCGTCGTCGCCGAGGTCGGCGCCAACATCGACATGATCGTCCAGAACCTGCCGATCTCCGACCCCACCAAGGCCAACATCACCTTCACCCTGCCCGAAGGGGACGCTCAGAAGGCCCTCGACGCCCTCGAAGCCCACCGCGACGAGATCGGCTTCAACGAGCTGCGCTACAACCCCAACATCGGCAAGCTCAGCCTCGTCGGCGTCGGCATGCGCACCAACCCCGGCGTCTCCGCGCGCCTCTTCTCCGCCCTGTCCGACGCGGGCATCAACATCGACCTGATCTCCACCTCCGAGATCCGCATCTCCGTCGTCACCCGCCTCGAGGACCTCGACCGCGCCGTGAAGGCTGTCCACACCGCGTTCGGCCTCGACGCCTCCGAAACCGAGGCCGTCGTCTACGGCGGCACCGGCCGCTGATCGTTCATCGACGAGGCCCGGGCCGGGCTCTGCGAGTCCGCGCGGTTCTGGCGCTCCCGGGAGTGCGCCCCGGCCTCGTCCCCATAGATTTCACCCAGCGTTCGCCCCGTCGTATGGGCGCGCGCACCAACACAAGGAGAACACCATGAGTGGATTCAATGTCGCCGTCGTCGGCGCCACCGGCCAGGTCGGTCGCGTCATGCGCACCCTGCTGGAGGAGCGGGGCTTCCCGGTCGAGACGATTCGCTTCTTCTCGTCCGCGCGCTCCGCGGGCACCACCCTGCCTTGGAAGGGGCAGGACATCGTCGTCGAGGACGTGGCGACGGCCGACTACTCGGGCATTGACATTGCCGTGTTCTCCGCGGGTGCCACCGCCTCGCGCGAGTACGCCCCCAAGTTCGCGGCCGCCGGCGCGGTCGTCGTCGACAACTCCTCCGCGTGGCGCAAGGACCCCGAGGTCCCGCTCGTCGTCTCCGAGGTCAACCCCGACGACGTCGACAACCGCCCCAAGGGCATCATCGCGAACCCCAACTGCACGACCATGGCCGCGATGCCCGTCCTCAAGCCCCTCGTGGACGCTGCGGGTGGTCTGACGCGTCTCTTCGTGTCCTCCTACCAGGCCGTCTCCGGGTCGGGCCGCGCCGGCGTCGCCGAGCTGACCAGCCAGATCGAGGCCGGTGCTGCGCAGGATCTCGCAGCTCTGGCCCTTGACGGCCGCGCCGTCACCCTGCCCGAGCCCGGCGTGTACGTCGCGCCCATCGCCTTCGACGTCGTGCCGCTCGCCGGCTCCATCGTCGACGACGGCTCCGAGGAAACCGACGAGGAGCAGAAGCTGCGCAACGAGTCGCGCCGCATCCTGCACACCCCGGACCTCGCAGTGTCCGGCACCTGCGTGCGCGTCCCCGTCTACACCGGCCACACCCTCACCATCCACGCCGAGTTCGCCGGCGATATCACGCCGGACCAGGCCCGTGCCCTGCTGGCCGACGCTCCCGGCGTGCGCGTCGTCGACGTCCCGACCCCGCTCGAGGCCGCCGGCCGCGACGAGGTCCTCGTCGGCCGCATCCGTCAGGACCAAGCCGTCGAAGGCAACCGCGGCCTCGTCCTGGTCGTCTCCGGCGACAACCTGCGCAAGGGCGCTGCCCTGAACGCGGTCCAGGTCGCCGAGGTCGTGGCTGCGCGACTGCGCTGAGTGCTCGGCCTCTCGACTGTGTCGAGTGCCTCCAGCTCTCGACTGTGTCGAGTGTGTGAACTAGTTGCGTGAACGCGCGGTGGCCCGGTGGGCTGCCGCGCGTTTGCGTTGCGTGGTTGCTTGTGGCGCCGCGGGTGTTCCGGGCGCTGGATGGCCCGGCCGCCCGCGAGGCTAGGCGTCCTCACTTCGTTCGGCGCCGCGCCTCGAAGCCCGCCCGTGCCCTCCGGACCCTCCGGCGCCCTCCACACCAGTGGAGCGTGGTCGCTGATGTTGCTTGGCGCGTCATCTCGAAGCCCGGCCAGGCCCCGCCGCCGCCCACGGGCACCGTAGTCTGGCCTGTCGGTCCCGCCGGTGCCCTTCACACTGGCGGCGTATGCAGTATTGCGGTTGTCGAGTAATGTCGCACGTAATTCCCTCGCGGTTATTTCATGATTTGAATTGTGATCGTTGGAATTGCAACGTTTTGAGGCTTTGTTGAAAGTTCAGGCAATCGAATTACGTGCGACTTTTCTGGGGGCTTGGCCCCGCCACTGCCCACGGGCACCGCAGCCAGGACTACTCAGAACAACCCTCTCATAACAAACGGTCCGAAAAACCCAGACCCCTCCACCTAGGCAAAGCAGACCTGGATGTCATCGCTGACCAGCGGGGTGAGCGCCCCGGCAAAACGCCCAACTGGGACGCACCCAAGTAACGCCTCGAACTGCTGCTCAGGACATAACCCGTCTTGCAACCACCCCTAGAATCGGGCCTCTCCCTCCTCAAACGGGGGTGTGATAGTTCCGTGTCGGTCGATAATTCGCGCGGGCTTCAACGGCGTGTCTCGAACGGCATTGAGGAGCCGGTCGAAGGTTTCCATCGCGGCGTGACGGTTGGAGGGAACGAACTCCAGAGCGGATGCGTACGGACTGATCTCATGACCCTGACCTGACAGGGCGTTAGCCAAGCTTGCTAGCGGGTTGGCTCGTGTACCTTCTTCAATAGCTCTCTCGATCCAGGAGCGACATTCGTTGACATCGTCAGCCCAGGTACGGAATACCTGCCCGGTGAGTTCTTGGTGCCAGGAGTAGTCGTCCGAACTGCTGGTTAGTGTCCATCCCGGCCACAGCGCATCGAAATCCTCCAGGTGCATGTCCCTGTCCTGGAGCGACCACCAACGCAACGAGCGTGCTTGGTAGTCCACGAATATCCCGGTGGTCGGAACATCGTCATCCGTGGTCTGCTCCCACGCATCCGATTCATCCGGTAGCCGGGAGGCGACCTCGCGAGCCAAAGCCAGGAAATTCTCAGGACCGCATCCACTAAGATCATCCAGGAAGCCGTAGGCGCGCCAGGTGACCAAGGTGCCGTCTGCCATGCGCACGGTGATGGGATCAACTCCGGGCCACTCATCCCATGGCTCTAGACTAGGCGCGCGATCACACGGCAAACGATCAGAACGGTGTGTGAAGATGGTGGCCGGATCGACGCCCGCAGCCCAAAGAGTTCCACGGGTTCCTTCGGCTGACCAGGCGGCCGTCCACCCAGGCCAAGTGTGCTCAACGAGATAGTTGATAAGTCGAGGCATGTAGAGTGCCTCACTCTCCTCTGCCCACACCACCAGTTTCCTGGTCTCGTCGATCAGAAGTGTGCCCTCAATCCACGTCGCCCCCTTCCAAGCATGCGGATCATCAACACCCATCGGAGACATACGACGCACACGCTCGTAGGTGGCTTCCATACCGTCGATCGCAATGTCCAGTCCGACCGTTTGGGCCGCCGAGTGGTTGTAGTAGATCTCCCAACCAGAGTAAGTCTTAAGCAAAACACCTAACCGGGAACCCATCGTGACACCTCCAATTGGGAGAAAAATTTGGTCGGGAATGTCGTTTTCTCAGTGTCGACAGAAGTGAGCGAGAAGCTTTATGCAAGTTCAGGCAATAGTACATCTACGGGGTATAGCGAGTGTAGCTATTGACACTAACCTATAGCGTTGATCGGTGAGCCTCCCCAGGGCCTCGCTGGTAGCACTTTCAGCTTCGCCAACTCGCCTCAATTTCGCTTCCAGATCCGACACTATACGTTCCTGAACGTCCTTGCTAGCCGGTGGTGCGCTCGATCAGGGGCGCGTACGCTCTGGCCTGGCCACCTACGCCCGCGCCTGGCGGGGGAATTACTACCATAGAAGGTCTCTGTCGGCGTGTCGCCGGCGTGTCGGGGGGCTATGGTAGTAATTCCCCCCGTTTGGCGGTGGGTGCGCCGGACGCTGTGCTCAAACTGCAGACCACCTCGGCGAAAAACGCCGAAAATGGGGTGTTGTGGGCGAGGTGGACGACGCTTTGAGCAGATGGGCTCTGACATGGCGCCTCCGCGCAGGTGTGCTGTTCCTGGTGTTGGTCCGCACCCCGCATATTCGCAGGTGCAAGCGATACTTCGCGGGAATTGCGGCTTATAGGCCAAAACGTGTTGGTTTCGGTTTAGTAGGTTTCGTGCCAGGTTCCGCTGTGGTGGAAGTCGGTCCAGTTAACTGCGGTTCCCCACCTGTCGATCTCGGCTTGTGCTTGGGCGCGGTGGCTGGCCTTGTCGAATTGGTCAATGATCTGTTGGTCGGTGAGCGTGGTTTTAAGGATGTGTGCTGGGGTGGCAGGGAACTCGGTGTGCAGGTAGCACCACCACAACACGGTCTTGACCTGGTGATTAAGACTCATGCCACGGTGGGCTCGTAGCACGCAGCGTAGTTGGGTATTAATCCCGCCCTCGATCAGGTTCGACGTCCTGGCAATGGGGTCACCTTCACGGTCAAGGGCGGGATCGAGGTAGGTAAACAGCGTGCCTTGTTTGACCAGCGTGTTGAGGGAGTTCTTGGCCTGGATCAGCCGGGCATGGGTGGCAACCCAACGTCCGTCTGGTAGCCGGGTGCGCTGGGCTAGGAATTCCTTGTAGGTGGTGTTCCAGGTGGCGAGTTTGCTCATCCATGCCACTGCCTGGTCAACGGTAGTGACCTCGAGCAAGGCCTGAGCAAGACTATAGAGATCAACACCTGCCTGAGTGCGTGGCCGGGTGGTGGTCTTACGCTTGACCGCGCTATAGGCGTGAAAGACAGCGTTGGATC
>BNJU01005325.1_pt1 | contig 38285 bp, 48 predicted proteins | sample 8539281 | NCBI WGS metagenome assembly BNJU01 (sample SAMD00202456, study PRJDB9452) | human saliva metagenome | isolation source: human saliva | place: Japan
GTTACATCTTGATATCCGCTAGGCCGGTGATTTTGTTGCGTCTTCATACAGCTTCCTGAACGGGGTCGGGTCCACTCGAGGCTATCCCACGTATCAACCCCGCCAGATCCTGCGGGTCCCGCATATCGGGCCAGCGGTCGAACTCGAGCCTGAACCGTACGATTGCCAGCAGCCGGTGGTTCCTTCCAACGGGGTCAAGCTTAGCGATTTCCTTGCCCTTCTTGGTGTAGAAGGTAGCCTTGTCGGTCCCTTCCCCATCCCAATCCTCCGCCTCCGCCCTACCTTGGAAGTAGAAAACCTGGTCGATAGCCCTAATCGGGTGAGGGGTCACGGTAGCGAACGGTGAGAGCTTCTGCTCCACAGTGTCAGGCGTGATTTTCGTGTACACCAGGTGAACGTGCAGAAGGTGGTATGGGAAGACCAGCAGCAGGATGAACATCAGCAGGTTGAAGAGGATACCGAGCTCAACCTGCGTGTAGAGGTAGAACGCGAAGAAACCTGCCGGGAGTGTGGGCGTGAGAAGGCTTATGAATGCTTCACGGCGAGGCACGCGCGTAATGTAGATGCCTTCGTCGCGGAGCTCCATGTCCTGGCGCAGGTGCCTATCATGCAGGGATAACGACAATGATGGCGCCGATAATCGATGTGAGGTGCAGGTGCCCCAGAGCAGAAGGAAAAAGGTGTGCATGATGCGTGCTCCTCTTTCACGGTGTTGGTGGTGTTCGTGCCGGTTGTGGCTCTTCGGATGTAGGGGGTAGTCGGCGCTTATCGAGCGGGCTACATGTCAACGTCGGCGAGACCGGAGACTTCTCCCCGTTCCCTGAAGAATGAGATTGTCTCACCCCATGTGTCTAACAAGTTAACCTGAGCAACGTCAGCCGAATTATTCATATCAGGCCAACGTTCGTTTTCAATTCTAGAAACGTACAATCGCCAACAAACGATAATTACCATGAATAATCGGGCAAAACGCAGCAATATGTTTACCGATTTAGTATAAAAATCCAACAATATCTTGGTCATCAATTGGAGGCGCTTCACGGTAGTAAACATTATCAATCACATTGAATGGGTAACAGGGTCGGCTTGGCAGAAAAGAATGCGTTGCTCGACGCCTTTCGGCGAGAGTACACATAAGCAACATGAATATACCATGCAGAACAGTAGAAAAATTGAGGTGAAAATTAGAGCAATAAAATCTTGGATAAGATTTATTTTTCCATCATATATCATGGACAAAAAGAAAATTAATGGAAAAATGGGGATGCGAGACAGCTGAAAATCTCAAAACGATTCACGCGTCTAACATAAATACCTGCAGACTCTCTCTCTTATCCTGACGCCGATGCACCTCACAACTAATAAGAATATAAGGAATTGAAATGACAGTAAGCACTAATAAGCAACCCCAAAAATAGTTAAAAAGTGCTTAGCAATGCTACTCCCCAATCTTTTCGGTTGTTTCCTTCTTCGCTTCTTCCTCCTCGGGAATAGAAATACCCACGGTGACGTACTTCTTCACCGACCACCCATTCATCGCCACCGACGCCGCAAAGAACAGCGCAGGTAGCAACTCCAGACGTGCCCAGCGAATAGCCCAGGTACCCAAGCGCAATACACGCGGCCAGGCCAGCCACGCCAATACACACGGCACGCAGGGTACGGTACCCCTCAGACCCCTCCTCAAAGCGGGTGCTCTGCAGGTAGAAGAGGCCTTCACGCACAACACGCAGGAACCCAGGGGCCAGGAAAAGCGCAACCGCCAGAGCCGCCGGATCATAGCCTGCAGTCATGAAACTGGTCAGAGGAACCACGAGGCACAGAACCGTGAAAATAGCTGCCGCGACAACGCCCACACGGGTTGAGAGCCTATTCATCTGCTCCATGCGCAGCAGGTCAGGAATCTCATCATTAGGCTCGATGCGGTAGATGAGGAAGGCGACGATGATTAGCCCGCCAACCATGTACCAGGAAGCAAAGTTCGTCTCAGGGGTCCACGGAGCCGGGTCCCCCTGGAGTACACCGAAAGCCGTCAGAACCGTCAGAACAATCAAGCCCACCGCGTTGATGGAGTAAACGAAAATAAAGAAGCGGTGGAAGAGGCCTCCGGTCGCTTTATAGCCAATATTTTCAGCGTTAATCATATCTATGTAAGCAAGATTCAGAGGGCTTAAAACGAAGAACAGCGCACCCCAAGGCCATACCCCAATAACGGCCATCACTAGAGATGCAAGAGCTATGAAGCTAAAGCAGAACCACAGGAAGATTAGCCATAGGATTCTGAAGGTTTCAGAGATAGCGTTCATGCTATTTCCCTTTCAACTATTTGGACTCTGCCACAGCGCGGTCGAGGATGCGCTGCAGATGATCCGGGATCTGTCGGTACTCCCCAGCCTCGGGGGATCCAATCTCGTACGTGCGGGCGTAGCAGATGACCTTGATGAGAGAGCGTCCATGTCCTCGTAATCACCGAACTCTACGAAGAGCTCAGGGATGTACTTGGGCGGCCAAATACCGTAACGCTCACGGAAGAGAATCATGTGGTAGATGTAGGTTGCGTCAAAGAAGACTGGGCTGAAACCCAGACGGTAGCGGCCCATCTGGCTACTGCTGATGAGTAGGTGACCGCCCTTGCCGTTGACCTGCATGTGTATTTTGGTGATGCTGCTGTAGTCGAACTCGCGGGTTTTGAATCGCCAGTTTCGCCATTTCACGGAGGTCTCATTCTGCTGGATGTAGAAAGAGTGGACGTGGATGGACATAAGCCAAAAACAGGACCCTACGATACTTCCAAAGATGAGGAAAAATATGAAATCTTCAAGCGTTTCTGAAATCCAGAGGGGCACCAAAAAACACACAAAAAGCGTGAAAAAGTCTAAGCAAACAACAGCTAGCAGCGGCTTTTTCTGCCGCTGTCCCAGAGGAATGTAGCCTTTGGGGCGGTTGAGTCCTATGGAGCCGTTGGTGACGGTTTCGGCAAGAAATTTTCTGAACATTCGCTGTCCTCGTGTGGTTGGTGAATAGGAAGAGCACGCGCCCCACCCAAATTAGGCGGCGGTGCCTACCGTGCTGAGGATACCAGCGCATGAGCCCCGAAAGCCCAGGGGTAGCGCGGGGGTGAGCCGCGCATCCCAGGAGCTTTCAGCCCGCAAACCAGGGGGCTACATATCGACGTCAGCAAGACCCGAAATCTCTTGATTATTCATGAAATACGGAATGACTTCATAACGGTTATCCAGCTGGTTCACCTTATCCACGTCAGCCGGATTATCCAGGTCAGGCCAGCGACCATACTCAATCCTAAACCGGGTAATAAGCAAGAGATAGTACTCATCATAATTCGGGTTCAACGGGTTAATACGTGCACGCGACTTAGTGAGGAACCACATCCGGCTTGGGGTATCTTCATCCTTGGACTCACTATAAACAACGCTATCAATCGCGCCGATGGGGCAGACCCTCGACCCGCGAACGGGGGTGTGCATATTAATACCCTCAGAAGAAATCTTCATGTACGTGGCGTTGACGTGCCACAGGTAGAACAACAGGAAAGCAGTCATGAAGATGTAAATACCCTCCGCATAGGGGTTAGTCTCGGGGCCATTGAGCGACAAAAAATAGCGGATAATCGGGAAGCCCGGGATAAAGACAATAACGTACACCAGTAGCGCTCGCAGACGACTAATGTAGATGCCTTCACGCTTCTTCTTCTCGTCGCGGCGTCGATTGATGATGTAAGCGGCAAGGGTGAGAATCGTGAAAATAGTCGTGATGATGGAGCATACGCCCCAAAAGGTAATAGCAGATTCTTGAGACATCATTTAGCTATTCGCTCCTTCAATCGAGTTGGAGTCGGTAATGGTAGTGGAGTGCGCATCAAGGATGCGCTGCAGGTGCTCCGGGGCGTACTCGCCGCCAGATGCTGAAGCACCCACGGAGGATACGGCTGAGGGGCGCTCGCAGGCACGGCGACTGCCGCGTGAACGAACGCCCCCTCCATCAGCGACGGCTAATCGTGGAACCAAATAAACCGGTTTACTTATCCATCTCGTAGACCCAGCCGCCAGCGTTGCAGTAACGCTTACCATCCTTCTCAATGATGTAGTAGCCGGGCTCGTGGTTCTCGCACTTCTGGATAACCTCACGGGCCTCTCGGTTAGACTTCTCAAGGTTCGCCGCACGAATCTGGAAGAAAGCAAACGTAGCAATATACGCCACCAGAACCAGTGCAAGAGCAGCAATTGCCATGCCCTTACCCTTACCGGTGCCATTCTTGACCATAACCAGAGCGATTACAGCGAAAATAATGGTCGGGATGGTCAGGAACGAACCGATCACAAAAATGCCAGTCAAGGCGGAAATAATGCCCAGGACCAGTGCGGTTACTGCCGCCCACTTCTTTTTCGGTGCCTCGACGGATGCGCCGTATGCAGGCTGTACGGCGGGTGCCTGCTGGGTGAATTGCGACTGCTGCGGTGCAACCGGCTGCGGGGTGTTTTCAGACATGAAAGTCCTCATTTCGTATGTGGTTGGTGAATATCCGGAAGCGCACCACCCGCAGGTGGCGTACCTTTCCCAAGGATACTCTATGCGATTTAAAGCTCTGACAAGTTGAAATATCGAGCACTTTGATGGTCTATAGGGTTAGGCGGCTAAAAGTTAACTCGACGCAAGGCTCGGGTGAAGACTGGGCGACCATTCACAGGTAGGTGGTGACGGCGCTCAGGTGAGCAGCCGTTGGCATGCAGAAAGCCCCTCGGCTGAGAGGTAATCTCTCAGCCCAGGGACTTTCTCTGTATTCGAAACTAATGCCGTGCGATGCTACATGTAGACGTCGGCAAGGCCAGTGACTTTCTGTAAACCCTTGAAATAAGAAATTGTCATACCCCTTTTATCGAGTATGTCTACCTTCGCTACATCTTCAGGGTTAGTCATATCCGGCCAGCATTCGTTCTCAATCCTGAACCGCACAATCGCCAAGAGCCGGTAATTGTTATGGGTTATCGGATCAAACAAGGCAATCTGGAAGCCAGATTTGGCGTAGAAACCCACCATATCCGGTTCATCGATATCTGGCTTTTCGTAGTACGACGCGGTTAATCGCATTGAAAGGGTAACGGGTTGGGTTGGAGAACCAGATGCGCTGCTCGACGCCTTCGGAAGAAATCTTCACGTAGGCAACGTGCACATACCGCAAGTATGCAACAAATATCGCTGATGCCAATAAACCCACTATCCCAAGCGTCACACCTTCTGTACCAGGTTCAAGAATGTAGACTGCAGCCATAAGAATTGGAAGAGCGGGGGTAAATATCACAATGAGAGCTTCGAGCCGAGTAACCCGTCGAATATAAATACCCTCACGTAGCCGTTGCTTATCTTTCCAACGTTGCACCTCGTAATTGATGAGGACATAAAAATGTCGCAATTGTTATGAGTGTGCGAGGTGCTCAGAAAATCAGGGGAGACTAAGCACGGTGGGTTCTCGTTTCGTGTGGTTTAGTGAATAGGAAGAGCACGTACCCCACCCAAACTAGGCGGCGGCGCCTCCAGAAGATACGGCTGAGGGGCGCTCGCAGGCACGGCGACTGCCGCACACGCGAACGCCCCAACCCGTCACATCATTGGTTACTAGATCAGACGACCGGTTTACTTGTCGTCGTCTACAGGGTAGAGCCAGCCGCCGTATGCGCAGTAACGCTTACCGTCCTTCTCGGTGTAGTAGGCGCCAACAAATTCCTTGCTCTCACACTTCTGGATTGCTTCCTGGGCTCGTTGCTTAAGCCTTGCATCCCTCTGAGCGCGCACATTGTTACCCAGAACGAAGGCGACCATCGCAACCGCAACCAGCACGAGCGAAACGATAGCCATGACCTTGCCCTTGCCGGTGCCGCGCTTGACCATGACCAGGGCAATAATTGCGAAAAATAACGGTCGGGATTGCGGTAAATGCGCCCAGGATAATGAAGCCGGTCAGGGCGGAGATAATGCCCAGGACTAGCGCGGTTACTGCCGCCCACTTCTTTTTCGGTGCCTCGACGGGTGCGCCGTATGCAGGCTGTACGGCGGGCGCCTGCTGGGTGAACAGCGGCTGCTGCGGTGCAACCGGCTGCGGGGTGTTTTCAGACATGAAAGTCCTCTTTTCGTATGTGGTTGGTGAATATCTGGAAGTGCACCACCGTCAGGTGGCGTACCCTTCCCAAGGATACCGTAGCGGGAGAAATCCCTTGATGAGAGTAGATAAATGTATATGCACGCACTGTTGTGCAATGTCTACTATGAAATTTTTTTCTCACAACAGGGTGTAGAGGGTGCGCTTTGCCGCGAAATAGTGTAATGTTCGAAGTGGTGCAAAGCACTAACGGTGCGTATTTGATATTCGCGTATCTAATGCACATCTTCCGGCAACTCAACGACGAAAGAGGAACATCGTGTCCGATCGCGTACTCTCATCGCAGGCAGCCAAGGATGCCATTACTGCTCTCCAGAACATCATCAATGGCGGTCTGCAGAACGAAATCAACAACCTCAACCAGCAGGGTAACCAGCTGAAGGATCCCAACAACTGGGATGGCCCCCTGGCTGAGCGTTTCCGCAATGACACCTGGCCCGGCGTAGAAAACACCCTGCGTAACCTGACTCAGGAACTGACCGACCTGCGTGAGCAGCTCAACCAGATTTCTACCGATATCTTCCAGGCAGGTGGCGGCTCCTAAGCCTTCCCTGGTAAACGCCGTTTACCGCCCCGCTCCCCGGCTACGGGGCGGTGAGCGGTAAGCGGCGTTTTCTGTTATTCGGTTATACCCACGTAGTTTTCCAGACATGGTGTGCATGTCTGTCTATATCTGTTTAATCACCACACTTCCGAACCAATCACACCCGAAAGGCGGCAGAGCATGGATGCGCCCGATTCAACTAATGTGACCAATGAAAAAGTTAAGTTTGATGATGCAACATCGGATGCTTTTTGCGAATGCCTGCCGTGGCGTAGCGCAGAACATTGATAATGCTCTTCCCGGCCTCAAGTCCTCTTTGACGAAGGCTCTTGAGGATTTTGAAGGTCACTACGCAGAGATTACGGCAGCCAATATTGACACTGCAGTCAGTGATGGTCGTGATATTGCGAATATTCTGCGCCAGCTGGCAACGGTGGTGGACCGCCTCAAGGAAGCTGCTCATAAGGAAAATGAGAACCGCGACCGTATGTACCACTATGAGACTGACTTGGGCGGTTTCCGTAAATGGTGGAATGAAACGTTCGAGCGTGATCCTCGAGGCTGAGCATTACGTACCTGACGCAATATTGATACCGCGTCGTTAGGTCATCGTGAGAGCACTGAGACTCGTTCATCGGGTATGCCTGTTTCTTCAGCGCGCCCTTCAACCGTGCGTGCTCTTTCTGGTACTTTGGCGAACCTTGGTACTAGCTTTGACGCTGAGCCCGGTAAGCTCCGTAGCCTTGCTTCTGAATTTGCGGCTAAGTGCCAGTGGGGAACCATTGACGCTGAAAATCTCATTAGCACGTTTGAAGCGTGGAATAAGTCGAACGCTAACGATAAGACCTGGCTGGGCATCGTAGCCAATACCTTGAAAAGTACGGTAGCTCGGGTCAGATTGTTGCCGTCGCTGATTCTGTTCTGGATGGCGCCATTACTGCAGCTGGAGTTAGCACCGAGCGTCACGATTTGGAAGTTCCGACTCCGGCTATTGTGGGTAAATCCACTACCAGTGGTTACGTGAACGACCCCGTGAACGTTGCGACCGGTAACTTCATTGAAGAAGAGACCGACATGGCGTTCTCCGGCGTGGTTTCTGCTTGCTCTGTAACTCGCATGTACAACAGTGTGGCTGTTTTCGGTCAGCACGCTGTATCCGGTGTGTTCGGTGCTGGCTGGTCCTCGAATATTGAGAGCCGTGTGCAGCTGAACGTTGAGGATGCTGTCTGGACTATGGCTGACGGTCGTGAGGTTACCTTCGACCGAATGATTCGTGAGGACGGCACCCACGGCTATGCTCGTGCTCTGCGTGAAGCATGGTGGCTTGAAGAGCTGCCCCTTACCCAGCTGATGGGTGAAGAGGGCTCTATTACTGACCCCTCTCTGCGCTATATTTTGCACGCTACGGGCTATGAAGCTACGTCCCTGCTGCGTATCTCTGACAACTCTGGAACCCAGCACATTTTTAGCCTCACCGGTGTTTACCTGGGTATGAGCGCTGGAGCAGGTACTGCTGTCGCATACCTGCGCGATGAAGAGGGTCGTGTTGGCGCTATCGTGCATCAGCGTGGTGCACGTATCAACGTGGAGTACACCGAAGGCGGCCTTGTCGGTGCTATCCATTCTTCTCGTGGCCAGTCTGTGCGTTACGAGTACGTCACCCTTTGACGGTCGTACCCACCTGTGCGCTGTGCACGGTGACGCCGGTACCCGCCGTTATGAACATGACGCTGCCGGCCTGATTCACCGTGTGGTGGCTAGTGCCGGCACTGTTGAGGTGACGAACTACTACGACCCTGCCGGCCGCATTACCGAGCAGGACACTGAATATGGTCGTCGTGTTCGCTACCGCTACCTGCCGAACGGCATTACTGATATTTCGAATGAGGACGCTTCCTACACTAACCTGTGGGTTAGTGACCAGTACGCACGCCTGACCGCTATTGTTGACGCGGAAGGTGGGCGTGCTAGGATATGCCTACGATGACTTTGGCAACCGTGTGAGCGTGGTGGATCGCGATGGTTCCCGCATCACTCGCTATGGCGATGAGCGCGGCCGTATTATTCGTGAGGTCACCGATGAGGGGTGCTGAAACCCTCTTCGCGTATGACGAGCATGACCGCGTAGTTTCTATGACGGTGAGTGCCATTGAGACGGATCCGCGCGCTCGCCGTGCTGCCCGTCTGGCTCGTCGTGCCCGCCTGGAGGCTGAGGCTCAGGGCAGCACCCTCAATGAGGCTACTTCGGGGCAGGAGTCTGCCCAGAGCCCTGCCGTAAGCCCGATGACTACGGTGACTTACGAGTACGCGAATGATTTTGAGCGTAACCCTTCTTCCATGACCGATGGTAACGGTCATGTGACCCGTTTTGAGTGGGCTGACGGCCTGCTGCAGCGTGTGGTGAGCCCTGAGGGTGTTACTGTTTCCTTCGAGTATGACGATTTTTGGTCTGCTGACAGGTATTCGTAATGCTGAGCAGCAGCTGACCCGTTGCGAGTATTCTGCTGTGGGTCACCTGGTGAAGATTGTTTCTGCTCTTGGGCTGGAGACTGAGTTCACCTATGATTCTGCCGGTCACATGGTGTGCCGTCAGGATCCGGATGGTTCCCGCTGGCGTTTTGAGTACGCTGCTGGTGGTCGCCTGGTGGCTTCGGTGGATCCCGCTGGTGCTCGTACCGAGTATGAGTACGGTCCGAGCGGTGACGTTGTTGCCGTGGTTGACCCGCTGGGTCGCCGCATGGAGCGTTCTTATGATACGAACGGCAATATTGATCGCATTACCCTGCCTGGTGGTGCGCAGTTCAGCTACGCCTACGATGGCTTGATGCGTCTGGTCCGCACCATTGACCCCGCCGGTGGTGTGTGGACTCGTGAGTACGATGCCGCAAGCACCCTGACTGCGTTGATTGATCCGACCGGCGTGAGTGTACGTACCTCCGTTGATTCCTCGCGCAAGACCTTCACCACTAACGATGGTGTTGACCGCGTGCGTATCTCGTGCGACCACCTGGGCCGCCCGGTGCGTACCGAGGTTCTCTCCGATGATTCTGGTCCGCAGGTTAGTGCAGATGCTGACGACCCGACTGTCTCCACGATGGTTTATGACGGCGCGGGTAACCCCGTGCAGGTACTGGACGCTGAGGGCGGTCTGAGCCGTTACGAGTACAACGGTTCGAACCAGATGGTACGCATGATTTCCCCCGCGGGTCGTGTGACCGAGTATAGCTACGATGCGTGCGGTCGACTGGCTGCAACCTATGAGGCTGCCGGTACTGCTGAGCAGTCTGTGACTCGCTACGAGTACGACGCTGATTCCCGTCTGATTCGACAGGTGTACGGTGACGGTTCTGAGGCACGCGTTCGCTATGACGCGTGCGGTCGTGTGCTGTCCATTACCGGTTCCGGTGTGGCTTCTCCGGTGTTCTACACCTGGGATTCTTGTGGCCGCGTGAAGAGCATCCGCGATAACAAGTGGGGTACTCGTTCGTTCACCTATGATGCCGCTTCCCAGGTGGTTGCGGTGACTAATGGTGCTGGTGGTGTGACCCACTACCGTTATGATGAGGCGGGTAACGTTACCTCCGTGATGGACCCTGCCGGTCGTATTACCAGCTACGAGTATGACCTGATGGGCAATGTTCTGGCGGCAACCAATCCGCTGGGTGTGCGCACTACCTCTACCTATGATGCTGCCGGTCGTCTGCTGACCAGCACTGACGGTAATGGTGCTGTACATTCCTTCGGCTATGACCGTGACGGTGTTCCCTGTTCCCATTCGGTGAATGGTTCTCTGCTGTACCGTACGGAGCGTGATTCTGCGCGCCGTACGATGACGACTTATGATCACGCGGGCGTTGATGCGTTTGGTGCTCCCGTGGTGACCGTCGAGTCGTATGACCGTCTGGGTCGTCTGGTCCGTCAGCGCCGTGAGTTTGGTGCCCAGATTCCGGAGTCTTTCCGTACCGCGTACATGGACGAGACTGGCGGCTACGAGCTATCCTACGCTTACGACTCTGATGGTCTGCGCACTGAGTTTGTACACCCTCTGGGTTCGAGCGCTTATGCGTATGATGCTGCTGGCCGCATGGTCAAGCAGACTGACATCACCGCGTACCGTCTGGATGGAACCGCCGTTACCTCTGAGTCTCGTGTGGAGTTTTCCTTCGAGTACAACGCGGTAGATGCGCTGGTGCGTGCGCAGGTGTCTGACCTGGCAGGTACCTGGGTTCGTGAGTTCGATTACCGTGGCGCGCACATGACCTCTGTGACCGAGCAGCCCGCTGAGGCAGACTCGGCTGTGGCAGACTCTTCTGAGGCTCTGCACACTGAGATTATCCGTGATGATTTGGGTCGTATTAGCGGTGTGGATTCGCCCGCTGGTCTGGTCATGTACACCTACACTGACGCGCAGATGCTCTCTTCTGCCGTTCGCGGTACGGAGACTCTGCGTTGGACCTATGATGCTGCTGGTGTGCTGGTGCGTGTTGAGTACTTTGATAGCGCTCAGCCTGAGAATGCTTGGGTGAAGGTGCTGGTCACTGATGAGGGCGCCCGCGTTCGCGCAGTATGCGTCTACGGTGTGCAGGATGAAGCGAAGGCCGACTCCCAGTCGGCTGAGTTTGCCTCTGCTGTTGAGGATGCTCAGGCGTGGCTGGGCCAGTGCCCGGAGTCCGTGGAGGTTGAGGGCGTCACTTTGGTGCCGGTTTCGACGAGCGTGTTCTCGTATGACGGTAATGATTCGCGTCTTCTGCAGGTTTCTTCGGATGGTTCCGGCTCGTCCGTAACCTATGGCGCGGCTGGGTTTGTGAACTCGGTGGCGTCGTGGGGTTCTGCTGAGGATTCGGCTGTGTCCTTCTACTGATGGTTGTCGCTGTGGTGTGCTTCTACTGATGGTCGTGTGCTTGCTGCCGGTGGTGTGCCTACTGGGGTACCCGAGTTTGGTGTACCCTTCAATCGGTGCTGGCACTGCTGCTGGTTCTGTGGCTGGTTTTGATGCTTCGGTGATGCACCCGCTGGTGTGGGATGAGAATTCGTTTGTTCCGCGTGTGCTGGGTGTGGCTGGCTCGTCGATGCCTTCTGTGGGTTCGCTGGTTCCTGGTGCCGGTTCTGGTGCCGGTCTGCTGGACCCGTATGGTTGGGCTTCTTTGGGTGTTGCTGCACCTGCTCTGCCGTCTGCTCAGGAGCTGCTGGTGGTCCGCGCCTGTGTTGCCGGATTCGCTGGTTGGTGTTTCTGCGGCTTCGGGTGTGGTGCTGGGTTCTACTGGTTTTTGAGGTGTTGGGTGCCCGCGTGGTGGATTCGCGTGTGGCTCGCTTTACTGCGCCTGATCCTTTGGCTGCGCCTGTGGGCGCTGCGTTGGGTGCTGATCCGTTCTCGCTGGTGGGTGGTAATCCGGTTTCTTTGGTGGATCCGTGGGGTTTTGTCGCCGATTTCGTTTGAGGAGTATGAACAGTATCGTCAGGATCGCATCAAGAGTAAGGGTGCGATTATGGCGGCTCGTTGGTTGCAGGTGGCTGCTGTCGTAACTGTCGTTGTATCAACAATTGTTGCTGGACCGATTGCTGGTATCTTCCTTGCTGCTGCGGCTGGTGCAATGGAAGGTGCTGCAACTGGTTTGGAGAAAACTAAGAATGGTCAGATAGATTGGGGCCAGGTTGGTATAGAGATGGCTTGGGGTGCTGGTAAAGGGTCTTGCCACGGGCGTGGCAGGTAAGATTTTTACTCATGCAAAAGCCTTTGCAAGGCCATTTGTCAATGGTGTGACCGGAAAGACTGCTTCTAGGATAGCTTCTAAGGCGGGTTCCAGTAAGTTTGTGCCTTCGTGGGTTAAAGCCTGCTGAGAAGACCGCTTCGTTTGATTAATACCCGTAAGGATGGTATTAAAGAAAGCAGTTAAGGATAAGGAAAAATCTTGCATGGAATAGGATGCAGGATATAGCGGGTAAGTATGCCCCAGACATGGTTGGTGAATCTTTCTCTGCTGGTGTGGGTGCTTTTATAGATTATGCAAAGAAGGCAGAAAATTTTAAGGCAGAGGATGCTGCGGTCGCCTTTGCATCAGGGTCTACTTTGGGGTTCTTGAAGAGTTGTATGACAACTGGCGCAAAGGTTGGTTTGTCTAAGAAGATTGATATCAAGAAGCATCCGTATCTAGGTCCCACGAAACAGGCACTAATTAATGATGCAGCTTCGCGTGGAGCGGGAATTATTTACGACCCGATGGATAAAGCAGTTCAACGCGGGTTGTTGAATGACTCTGCGCGGACTCCCAAGGCATATTCACAGGAGGAATTGGTTAACTTGTACGTTAAAGATGTGCAAGAGGCTGACGCAGGTACTGTAAAGAGTAACTTGAAGTCAGCTGCGGGTGATCCAAAGGCTCGTGTTGATAAATGGAAGGAAGCTCGTAAATCAGATGCTAAAGTGGCACAGTAGAAGGGCGCATAAATAAAAAAATGCTGGATATCATTTTTAGCACATTTTGGGGTGTGACATTAATCCTTTCTATCTTATTGGTGTTTTTATGTAATTATTAGCTATGAAATTAATCGATTTCAAGACAAAAAGAAGCAAGTTGAAGGAATTTTTTTGTCAAAAGGGTAAATCGTGTTGAGGCCTATTCTTGCGTATTCACCATCCCTTTCCCCTTTGTGGCATATATGGCAAAATCGCTATAGTGGAAACATGGGAATTTTATTTAATGTTATATTCATATTTTTCACTTCTTGTTTTCTGTTGTTTTTCCGTTATATCCATGTTGCATATGTGAAGGTTTCTCCGGAAGGTGTTGAACAAAGGATTTTTCTTCAAATCCAATGGCTTACCCATTTAATGTAATTGATACTGTTACCTACCAGTGAAGCTTTTCTATTGATAATCAAGATATTGTAGGTTTTTATACAAAAACGGGTGACAATATTGCTGCATTCTGTCCTATTATTCATAGGAATTACCGTCTCTTGGCAGATTGTCAGGTTTAGGATTGAGAATGAGCGTTGGCCTGACATGAATAATTCAGGGTGATATAGCTCAGGTTAATCTGCTAGATAACGGTTATGAAAACCATTCCATACTTTAGGGAACGGGAGAAGGTCACCGGCCTCGCCGACGTCGACATGTAGCACCGCATAGAAAGCCCCTGGGCTGAGAGATTACCTCTCAGCACAGGGGCCTTCTAGTACACTAGGGTCAGCCGAGAAACTTGGGCGGATACGGGTCCAAGCCCACCCGCTGGTGAATGGTCGCCTGGTTTTGACCCGGGCCTTGCGCCTAGTTAACTTTCTGGCCGATTAGCCCGTAGAGCATTATAGTGCTCTATATTTCTGCTTATCAGAGCTTTCAAGCACATAGAGTATCCTTGGGAAGGTACGCCCACCTGCCGGTGGTGCGCTTCGGATATTCACCACCCACACGAAACGAGAGCCCGCCATGCGCACCTTCCTCATCATCTTCTGGGGTGTCTTCGCTGTATTCACTACAGTTGCAACGTTTTACGTCATCATCAATTACGAAGTGCAGCGCTGGAAAGATAAAAAGCGGCGGCGCGAGGGGTATTTATATTCGACGAGTTACTCGGCTCGAAGTTCTCATTACGATATTTACCCCGTTTTTCCGTGTGCTATGTTTGCAGGGTCATATTTTTGACCCTGAATCAGCAAGTATAACGATTGACATAACGGCCTTGTTAGTATCAGCGATATTTGCCGCATACTTGCGGTATGTGCACGTTGCCTACGTGAAGATTTCTTCCGAAGGCGTCGAGCAGCGCATCTGGTTCTCAACCCAACCCGTTACCCTTTCAATGCGATTAACCGTGTCGTACTACGAAAGGCCAGATATTGATGAACCGGATATGGTGGGTTTTCACGCCAAATCTGGCTTCCAGATTGCCTTGTTTGATCCGATAACCCATAACAATTACCGTCTCTTGGCGATTGTGCGGTTCAGGATTGAGAACGAGCGTTGGCCGGATATGACTAACCCTGAAGATGTAGCGAAGGTAGATATACTCGATAAAGAGGGTATGACAATTTCTTATTTCAAAGGTTTAAAAGAAAGTCACTAGCCTTGCCGACGTTGACATGTAGCACCGTATAGCGAAAAGCCCCTGGGCTGAGAGATTATCTCTCAGCAGGGGACTTTCTGCGTACCAGCGGCTGCTCAGCTGAGTGCCACCGTTAGCAGGTGATAATCGCGAAGTCGCTGCTGGACAGGTTCGTGAAATTACCAATCTGCGCGTTCACACGGCACTTAGAAGTCACCGACAGTGCCGTCACCACCCGCTGATCCTCAGACGCAACACATGCCCCGAACAACCATCCGAAAAACTAATCAACTGCGCATCCGGAGAAATCGCCTGAACCAGCGTCGAAAACTCACCCGTACGCGGCAAAACCATCAACGGTTCAACTCATCCGCACCACTGGGCCACACGGAACCACCGTCACCGGCAAAACACTCTGATTCACCACACGAGAAGGAACCCGCAGCTCAATCGACCAGCAAACGCTGAATCGGGTACGCCGTCGAACGAACCTCCCTGTCGAAATAGCCTCAACGTCTCAGAATCAATACGGTTCACCCACTCCTCAAAAAGCACGCAAATCCTCAAACTCAGCAGACACACTCGCCCGAACCTGCACCACACCATTAGCCGGGATACTCACCCCAGACAGATTCCACGAACACGGAACATCCACCGCAGTCACACTCGACTGATTCTTCGACACACCAGAAGACGCCTGGCCGGCATCCCACGTCACCGAAGCACATGAACCACCCTCAACGCCGGGAAGCACCTGCAAAATATCGCCCCGAAGAGCCGACTTCTGCGAGGAAAACTCAAACGTCAGGCGGGCACTCTTATCCCGCGGGTTATACGTACCCTCAATACGGGTACCCAAACCACTCGGCAAAGACGCCGAACTACGGCTCGAAGCAGACCACGACTCAGCCGTCTTAGACGAACCCTTACCGCCGCTCAAACCCACAAAAGCGAGCACACCCACAAGAATCAAAGAACCCAAAATAGCGCCCCACACCAGCGGGCGGCGCAACAGCGAACGGGCAGGCTCCTCTTCCTCAACAACCTCATCAGGAACATATACCGGCTGCTCCACCACAAAAGGAGCGCGGATAACCGTCTCATTCTGCGCCTGACCCAGCGACGGCATGCCCGCACCATACAGCTCCGTAACATTCTGCCCAGGCACCGCAGAAACAGCAGGCTCAGCACCGTGAACCACCGTAGGCGTGTACCCCACAGCGCCCGAAGACACCTCAACCCATCGAGGAAGCACCGCATCAGCAGCGAAACCCTCAGCCAAAAGACGCAACTTAGCGGCAGCCTCAGCCGCGCCAGGACGCTGAACCGGGTTCTCCGCCAACATCCCGTGAAGCACCTCAGCCACCTCAGCCGGAATCTGCGGCGACACCTGCACCGCACCACCACGCGTCGGAAGAGGACGCCGCGACCAACAACTCATGAAGAGTCACCGCGCACGCATAAAACATCAACCGCCGGAGTAGCCACACCGTGTGCAGAACGCTCCGGAGCCATATACCCCGGAGTACCAGAAAACGAACGAGAAGCCCCCGAACCCGCAGAGCCAGTAAAAGAAGCAATACCGAAATCAGCCACACGAACCTGCTGATCCAGAGACTCCCCCAAAACACCGCTCAGCAGAACATTCTCCGGCTTAATATCCAGATGCATCACGCCCCTGACGGTGAGCAAACTCCACCGCATTCAGAACCTGCGCCATCAGACTCAACGCCAAACGAACCGGCAACGGACCCTCAGAATCCAGCTTCGACGCAACGAACCGCCATGCTGAAACTCCATCACCAGAGCCAGCACGCCACCCTCAACCACCATGTCCGTCAACGGCACAATATGAGGATGCGACAGCGCCAACAACACCGAACGCTCACGCACAAAAGACTCAAGAACCACAGGGTTCTCCGCAAGCTCGGACGCAAAACCTTCGCCGCATACAGAGCCCCACGAGCCGCTCATCGTAGCAGCCCACACCTCACCGACCGCACCAGAACCCACCCGGCGCACCAAACGATACGAAGAGCCAAGGGGAGCGCCCGCAACCAGACCCCCCGCAGGCTGACCAGCAACCTGCGGGGTAGGATGAGCATCACGACGCTCCGAGCCGGAGTACTGCGGCGAACCAGCAGGTACAGTCACGGGCTAACTCCTTAACATCAACTTCACAACACGCAGGAGACTCCCCAGACGGGGCGACCCCTACAGCAAAACAGTCGGTAAAGTTACACCATACCTCACCACACGCCAGACAAGCCCTACAGCCCGCCACGGTGCTGAGAATCCTCAGGACTCATCAGCTGCACCAGAACCGGCGACCCGGCAAGGAACGCGTAGCCACGACCAACGCTCAGCTGAACCGGGGCGCGCCTCGGAATAGAACCGAACATGTCCATATCCGTATCAACATTCGGCTGAACCACAGCACCAGTGCGGAACTTGCGAATAGCCTTCGTCCAATGGCTATACAAAGGACGCAAATCAGTCGGCTTACCCGTAGCAATAATGTGAACGTCCGGGAAGTCACCCTTCACAATCGCATCAAAAACGTTCATCGGGTCATCCACACGGTCGCCGTCATCAATCAGCAACAGCACCGGGCCCGCGGCATCCTGCAAAGCCGCCTGCACCTGAGCAGAAGCATTCTTGCTCTCAAACACCCGGTCAAAAACGCCCTCCGGCGCATTCACCAGACCTGAACGCTGATCGAAGACAGCCCAAATTTCCGGAACCTCCGCGGCATCCATGCGTACGTTCTCTGCCGCGGTGGCATCACGAGACGCCAACGCGGCAGACACCGACTGCTCCGCCGTTGCCCTCGCCCGAGAAACCAAACGAGCAAACGCAACCAGCAGAGAAGACTTACCCGAACGCGGATTACCCGCAACCATGGCGTGCTCACCCTCGTACAGCTCGAAAGCGCACGCCTCCAACGTAGCCTCCGCAATACCCACAGGGATACGCCACAGGCTCGGAGAAAACTCGGCAGCAGGCATGCTCTCCCACGAAACCCACGTCGGCAGCTGACCAATCACATCACGCTTAGCAGGAGCCTGCGGGAAGCGCTCACGAATCATAGAGACAGCTTCCTCCACGCCAACAGCGGGAGTAGCCACCTGCATCTGACGCAGACGCTTCGGGTCAACACAACGGCCGGGAACCGCAGCCGGAACATTCGTGCCGCGAATACCATGCGAGGAATAATCGTGAATATCGCTCAGCTGGAAGAACCACGTCTGCAACGAAGCATCAAGAATCTGCGAGGGAATATTCTTCGCGCGGCTCGTTGACACCACGCAGTGAATACCAACAGCAGGACCATCCGCATACACTCGGTAGAAATTCGCCAACAAATCCATGCTCACAGCATCAGAGAACTCATCACGCAGCGTCGCAAAACCATCCAAAACAATGAAAAGAGGCTTACGGCGTGACGCATCAGCACGGCGAGCATCAAGCTCCGACTTCACAAAACGCAAGAAGCGAGCCTGACGTTCCCTAGCGCCCTGACCGGTACCCACAGCAGAAACAACATGCGGCAAAGAACCCAACGGCAACAAGCCATCAGCGCCCATATCCACCAGAACAATATCGATGTCCTCCGGCGAATAATGCTGAGCCAAACCCAGCACCACCGACTGAATCGTCGTGGTCGTGCCACTACCGGCAACACCCACCAACAGCAGGTTGCTCATCTCAATATTCCAGCCCATAGGCACCTGACGCTGCAGCTCAGGCTCATCACCCAAAGTGCACATCAGAACACCGTCCCGGACACCACCCACAGTGGGAAGATCCGGGTCGGGGAAAGCCACGCACCAAAATCAGCCAAATCAACATACAGCCCAACGGCTCAGGCCACACCTTACGAGGAGCAACCGCACCACGAGCCGCATGAGCCGCCACAACAGCATCAATCAGCAGATCCAGGTCATTCGCATCACTCGACGAGCACCTTTGGGCGCGCACGCTCCGAACGAGGAATACCGATACTATCGGTCGCACGAACCTCCAGAGAAGTCACCACCTCAGTGCCACTCTGACCCGTCACCAGGGCAGTCTGCACCGGCGAAATATCGTTCTGGCCCCAGCTTCACATAGGCGCGACCCATCTGCGAACGCGAAATCTCCGAAGCATCCGGAACACCAATCACGTTCGAAGAATCCTCACGGCTCTGCACGCAACGCCACACGCAAGTTCGTATTCGCCAGAATGTCATCATTCACCACGCCGGCAGGACGCTGAGTCGCCAAAATCATGTGCACACCCAGGGTACGACCCACCGCACCAATGCTCACCAGCGACGACAGGACATCCGGGAAGTCCTTCGCCAGCATCGCAAACTCGTCAATCACCAGCAGCAGGCGAGGCATCGGCTCCGGCGGGTTCGTCGTAAATAATCCTAATCTTGTCCACACCCTCGCCAGCAGCCGCAAAGCAGGCGCTGACGACGGTCCATCTCCGCCTCCAACGACTCAATAGCGCGGTGAGCCAATTGAGCATCCAAGTTGCTCAAAGTACCAATCGTATGCGGCAGACGCTCACACGTCTTAAACGCCGCACCACCCTTAAAGTCAACCAGAATAAAGTTCAAACGGCTCGGATCATGGTGAGCAGCCAAACCCGCCACCAACGAACGCAAAAACTCACTCTTACCCGAACCAGTGGTACCACCCACCAGACCGTGAGGACCGTCCTTCACCAAATCCAGCGTGAACGCGCCAGAATCGCCCACACCAATCTCCGTACTGAAACCATTAGCCTGCGACCAAAACGCCTCAATATCCTCAGCACCCGGAGGGGTCGGCAAACCAACCAGCTCAGGCAACTTCACCAGCTGCGGCAAACCGCCACCCAGAAGCAGACGCTCAGGGTCCTCATGATGCGCCAAAGTACGCGCCACATGAAGAGCATCCTCAGCGCTCACACCGGCGAGCACACCGTCAGTGACCGTGTAACGGCGGCGAGGCTCCGAATAAGTCATAGAAGCCTCCTCACCAATCTCCACGACCGAAGTACACGACGCAGGAAGACGGTCAACAGAAGAAGCCAACACAATACCGGCAACACGGCGAGCACCCGCAGCAGCAGTCTTATTCGCCATCAGACGCACTTCATCGCCATACGCCAAAAGGTCGCGTGCCGGCGACTCACGGCCCTCAGTGAGGGTATCCGAATCAACGACCACGCACAGGCCGCGGGTCGGAAGAGACTCAATGTCGTTGTATAGAGAGCGCAGCATCTGATCCGACTGCTCCTTACCAGAAGCAAACCAACGCATCTGCTGGTTCTGCGCCATATGCATGTGCGGAAGCCACGACGTCCACACCCAGTCCTGCGAGCGCGCCGAATCAGCACAGACCGCAATCGTCATATCAGCAGGGACCCGTGTGGGTCGCCGCCTGCAACACCAGGCTACGCGCCAGGGCAAGAGACTGCTCACGCGGCCCCACAATACCGATAGCGCCGCCCTCACGCAGGTCAGCAACCAGCGGGGCATCCCACAGGGTATTGTGCTCAAGAATATGCTGAACCTCAGGCTCAGGATTGCTCGGCTTCGTCAGCTCAGGAGCCCAATGAATATGCCCAGTACCCACATGGAAAGTCAACAGGTCAGGGCTGGTGCTCCGGCGACGCCACAGCGTCATCGCAGGAAGAAGCGCCCGCAGCTGAACGGCATCCGGTGCCGGGGCAAAGGTCATGAAGACGCTCAATTTCCTCACGGTTACTCAGAGCGATACGTTCCTTAAACTTCTCCATTTCCTGCTCAAAACGCACACGCTCCTTCACCTTATCCTTAGCGTGACGACGCTTCTGCTCCACCCACATGCCAATACTCAGAATGGGGCTGAGCATCGCGAAAAGGGCGTAACGAATCTCCTGCATAATGGCGACCATTGCCGCCGCCATAATAATCGGGCCCACCGCCATCGCAATATTGAACTTCGGCGGGTCAGAGACATTCTTGCGGGTAGGCGCCTCCACCTTCTCCGGGGCGCTCAGCGCACCCTGACGCGGGGGACGGTTAAACGGCGCAGTACCCGACGCGCTCACATTCGGGGCGCTACCGGGGCGAGGCGCTGCCTTCTCCTGAGGAGCAGGCCGCAGGGTCAGAACGCAATCGCCAACGTGGATAGTGGTGCCCTCAGAAACAGTCAGACCCTCCTCGGGGATTTTCTGACCGTCCACAAAACTACCGTTCGTAGAACCCGGGTCAGTGATGCGCACCTTCTGAGTATTCGTCGACTCATCATGAACCACCTGCAGGTGCAGATGCTCCCACGACGCGCTCGCCGTGGGCAGCACAATATCGGCGTACGGGGAACGACCCGCCACCAGAGGGCGCGAAGAGGGGATAGGGCGCGGCAGGGTAACCGTCGAACCGCCGCTCAAGCACACGCTCCAGCCCTGCACTAGGGAAGGGTAGGAGAGAGGTGCCCTAGAGATGCGCATACCCTCCATCGGCTTGACCTCCGCCAGGGTGGAGGAGGCTGTCACCGGGCGGTTATCGCAGTACAGCGGCTCGTCGGCAGGCAGGGAGGGACCACCGGTCGCCTGGACGAGATCAGCGATGGTCGTCTCAGGCTGCCAGGAGTCTAGTTCATAGCTCCCGTTATGCTCTTCAAGATCGAGGAAAAAGCGCATAAGGTGTTCTCCAAAATAGATAAATCGTGAGCCCCGCTGGTGGACGGACTAGGAGGGAAACCCCGAAAAATCGGGGGTGTGATGGGCTGGCTCTGTACAGTAGGCTCCGTGCGGAAAGGCTAGTCGCGAGATTCTGAGGTGAACGTGCGAAGCATCCATACGGGCGGATTCACCGCATCCGTTGAGGAAGACCCGCCCTGAATCATCGAAGCTTCCGCGGTCGGGTAAAGAGACCCACCTGCCCGCCCGCGGCGTAGGAAGACGAAAAATCCAACGGATACGCGACCGTAGAATCTTTAGCGTCCAAACGAAGGGTCCCTAGAACCCGTCGAACCGCCTCGGGAGTGTATTCACGAACCTGGCTCGTGGCATATGCAAAAGCCAAGAGCGCATTATGGGAGGGAGCATCCGCCCACGCTGCCGATTTCGAGAACGACTGTTCGCCTGACAAATCCTTGAGCGAAGAATCGTTCTTCATACGCTCAACCGTTGACACAAATGCCGAAGAAGCACGACCGGCATCATCAGCACTCAACGCCGCAGCACGTGCCTGCACACGCCCTACAACACGAATATTGTCAGTTAAGGAACCACCGTTCTCCAGAAGAAGACGCATAAAAGGCTCCGTCAAAGCTTCCTCACCCGCAATCACCGGAGACGTAATACCCGCCCTCTGAAGAGAACGAAGCACCTTCGCCTGAGTCGACGCCGAACCCGTCAAAAACCAGAACAGGAGAAGAGCCCGAAGACTTGTCCCCAGAAGGCGCGTCAGCTCCTTAAAAGTGTCTTTCATGCCGTCTTCATCAGCAGAAACCTGAACGCGATTCGTATAGGGAAGGTCCGGCGCAGAGCCCTCACCCGCATCCAGCAGGATAGTGCGCACACCATCAAGCTGCTGCGAAGAACCCGTGCTAGATGCACCGGCGAGCGAACGAATAGCAGTCGTATAGACCTGCTTCTCCTGCTCAGGGTCCAGAGCAAAACTCCATACCCCATCGCCAGCATCTACCCGGTCATACGCCTCAATCACCGCAACATTGCGTTCCTTAGCAGCAGCCATGCACCCCGAAGATGCTCACCCCGAGAAGCAAGCACAATACCCAAAGCACCCTCAGAAGAGAGCTTCTCTACCGCCTCACGGGCACCCTGCTCCGTTCCCTTATCGTTCGCATAAAGAACCTTCACAGAAGAATTACCCAAAGCCAGACGGTACTGCGCAACACGAGCACCCTGAGCATTCAGACGCCACGCAGACCCCTCAGCATCATCACCAAAAGTAGCGACAACACCAATAACAGGCTCACGACCAGACGCAGGAAGAGAAATAGCCTGCTGAACCGTCACCGCAGACGCAGGGTTCATACCCGTACCAAGCGGCAAAGGCTGAGGAGTCACAGCGCGCACGCCATACCAGATCCCCACCACCGCAAGGCTAAACAGCACACACAGACTGACACACCACACCACGGTGCGCTGAGTGAGCCGCTTGCCCTCGCGGCGGTGAGGACCTGAATCAGAGCCCAAATGAGGGGAAAACCCCACGGCTAATCACCAATCTGGAAGGTGTACACCGTCTTCACCTCTGCACTGCCAGCATTCGACAGGTGGAAGGTCGGCAGCGAACGCAGACGCTGCAGGGACGCCTTGAACTGAGCCTGACGCTTCTGCAGAGCGGCAATATCCTCAGAACGGAGGTTCGTGTAACCCTGAGCATTCTGCATCGCCAAAGCAAGCTGGTAATCAGCCGCACCAGCCTTCGCGCTATTGCTCTTGAGCGCGCCCAAGAGGCCAGCGCCCTCAGCGTTGCTATCGCCCAAATCGAGCATGAGCTTCGACAGGTCGTTATTCAGCTGAACGGATGCACCAGCCAAATCTCGGGTAGCGTTCTCAGCGCGGGTACTCAGAGCAACCAGAGAACGCTCAGTCACCGAATCCAGAGACTGACGCAGACCCTCAATACGATCATTCATATCCTTGTGCTGAACCTCGATAGACTCACCAGCCACCTGAACCACAGTATTCGCGGTATCAGTAATGCCAGCAACCGAAGCGGAGAACGCCTCCTTAGCAGCCGAAGCGCTAGAAGAACCATCGCTCGAAACCTTACGAATCTCCTCGCTAATCATGCTCGTCAGGCTCTCGCGAGTCTCATTGGCAGACTCCTTGAACGCTTCCTTAATAGCGGTGGAGAGGTCAGCCTGCATGTTCGTCATATCCTCCAGGTTCTTACCCAAAGCATTGACAGCATCCGAAGCTGAATGGATACGATCACGCAGAGAAACCTTAGCCTCCTCAGTAGGCTCTTCCTTCTTTTCCGCGTCCTGGTTCTGCGCGTTTGCGGCATCGTTCAGGGTCTTCTCAACCTCGCCCAGGGCACCATCTACCGCGTTCACAGCGTCGTTAAGGTCCTTGGCATCGCGGGCCAGGCCCTCCTTGGGGTCATCCATCGAAGTAGCGGCAAGAACCTCATCCCACGCAGCTACCGCGGCAGCAATACGCTGCTCCATCGGAGTACGTGCTGCCGGGGTGTTCGAAGTGTAGGTACGCTCATTCGCGTTCTCCACCGTAATGACGCGAGTATTACCTTCCGTAGCAGTAGGCTCAGCAGAAGGTGCCTCAGAAGAAGGAGCGGCGGAAGGAGCCTCAACCTTCTTCGACGGTTCCTCAGAAGGAGCCACAGAAGCAGACTCAGACGGCGCAGGGCTAGGAGCCTCAGACGGCGCCTCAGAAGACGGGGAAGCAGACGGCGAAGCCGCGCCACCACAAGAAGAAGCCGTCAGGTATCCACGCAGATGCTCCACCTGCTCAGCAGACAGAGAACCGCCACGCTCAGTAGACAGAGCACAAAGCTGCTCCGCCAGTTCCTTATTCTGAGCGCTCATAGAACCAGACCCGTCCACTAGCTCCGCACGAGCAGAAGCCGCACGAGAATGAACGTTCTTGATGCTCTCAATCAGACGGCTCGACGTTTCCTTCATCTGATTTACACTCTGACGAGCCGCACTAACCTTCTCACTCAAAGAACGCACAGCATCAGCATCAAGAGAAGACGGGTCCTTCTCCACCTGCTCAACAAGCTCATCCATCTGACGCTTCAACGCCGAATAGTTGTTATTCGCACCCTTCAAGTACTCCGGCTGCAGGTGATCCACAATCTTCTCACCGGTAGCAACCAGTGCAATCAGAGAGCTCTGCACCGTCACCGACGCACCGAGACAGGGCACAGGTCACCGAACCGTTAGAAGAACAAGTCTCAGCGGTCGGGTGTTCCGGGCCGACAATCTCACGAATCGAAGCCGTAAGATCCTGCTGGCAGTCCGAACTTGCCTCCGCATACGCATTCAGAACAGCAGATAGCTGAACCAAATTACCGTACACGCTACGGCTATTCGCGCCCTCCTCACGATGCACAACACAACGACCGCCGCTATGCGAAACAGACACATTGGGTCGCGCCGTCGTATCACCCAGCATCGAGTGAAGAGCAGCAACAGTACGCTCCAACTGAGAAATCAGCTGAGAATTATTAGTACGCGAAGCCTCAGGAAGATCCTTCTGCAGGCTCTCAATATTCGCCTGCAGACCCTGCATAGTCTTCGTCAACGATTCATTCTGAGTCTTCAGATGCTCGGCAGTGTCCTTACCCAAAGTCGCAGACGTATCATCCAGGCTCTGACGCACCTGAGCAACCTGCGAACTAGCGCTAGTCAGCGTCGTATTAACCTCGTTGACGGTATCAATAGTGCGCTGCAGAAGCACCACCTGAGACGCATCCTGAGAAGTGAAACCATTAGTAATGATTCCCGCACCAGACAAATCAGAAGCAAAACCAGGCTGCACTGAAATGTTGAAGGTAGGCGCACTAAAATCCTTTGCCTTAACCTTCAACACAAAAGAAGAAGAACTACCAGTCACCGGAGGCGCCGAAATAGCGCCCCACTGAACAACAGCCTTACCTTCATCATTGGTGCTCACCACACCATTAGTCGACGAATCAGCAGCGTCAGGGGTCGTAATAACCTGAGTAGGAGAACCCGAAAGAACAGTAGAAGCAGCAATAGAGAACGGAGTGCCAACCGGTGCGGGGCTAGTACGGCTAGTACCGGATGCATCATAGGTGACGTCCTCGGTCTTCACCGTCAGGTTCTCGACCGTAACCTTAATCGTGATTTCGCCGCTGTAGCCGTTCAAATCATTCAGGTTAGTGCCGCTACCGCGCTCAGTAGAATACTGCAGGCTCACACGCACAGGAAGGTCATTAACGACGTCCTTCGGCTTGAACTGCACATTGCTCGAGGAGCTCGTACGATCCTTGTCATTGACGTAAATGTTGGTCGACTCAATCGACGAAACCTCGCCGTCACGACCCATCTGAATATTCACGTTCTGCAAAACATTAGTAGCGTTCTCCACCTGGCGGGGACTCTGAGAAGTAACAGTTCCCTTATCGGAAGGGGTGCTGTTATTGTTCGTGCCCGTGGAGCAGGAAGAGAAAATAAGTGCCGTCGTGACACCCAAAATCAAAGGGAAGCGGAGTAGACGCTGACGCGCTGTGGTGTGGTTGGTCATGATGATCTTTTCGTTGAGTTATATACCGTGCAGACACATAACAGCGGCAAGTCTGAAACGCCACTGTATAGTGCCCACCTGAGTGGATAGGGTCAGGGGCAAAGCCGGAAAGAGAAAAAGCCCCGTACCACTTTATCAGTCCAATATGGGAAGGTTGATATTTTTTCCTCCTGGTCGGTGCCTCATCAGGATATTCAATTCAACCTTGAGGTGATAGTTAAAGGTATTTTTCATTTCGTTTCAACCTAGTGCACTTACCGAACTCTGTTTGACATAGAAAAACCCCGCGGCTGAGGTCATCTCTCAGCCCGCGGCGCTCCTAGAGTTTAGCTTGCTGCAGGGTTCAGCCTCCGGGTCCTCCTCGTCTTCCTTCTCGGGGATAGCAACCCCCACGGTCAGGTACCTCTTCGCCCAGCAGGGTACGAGGCGATCACCGGCACCACATACACCAGCGACAAGCCGCTACCAGACTGCACAACATCCACGGCAAGACGGGCCGCCGCCAAGCATCCACCCAAACCCACCAGGGTGACGCAGAAGCCACGCAACACGCCGTGCCCGGCAGCGCCCTCGTAAAGGTCGCCGCCCACAGCTTGAACAGGAGCGGCGCACAAAAATCAGGAAGACCGGCACCAGGCACAGCACCACCGAAACACCCACAGGCTCATAACCGGCAGTAGCGAACGAAACCACCGGAATCAGCAGGCAGAAGAGCGCCATCAGGGCACTCACACCCAGCACCACCAGGCGTACGTACCGGTTGATGCGCTCCATGCGTCGCAGGTTAGGGATCTCCTCGTTCGGCGCCGCGGCGTTGTAGAAGAACAGCAGAAGAACCAGCGCGGACACCGCCACATACCAGGGCGCGAAATTGATGCCGCCCGCCTGCGGGGTGAGGGCAACCTGCGGGACACCCGCCAGGGAGAGAGCAGCGAGCAGAACAATCGCGGCAACGCAGAGCGTGCCCACCGTCAGCAGAAAGTAGTGGTACGCGCCGCCGTTCTTTGCATCCTGCACACCGTGCTCACGCGTGCCGTCAATCATCACGACGGAAAACAGCATCGTGGAGATGGATAGGATGCTCCACGCGTATTCACCCGTCATGACGGGGACAAGCATGAGAAGAATGGATATAGAGAAAAGAATCCACAGGCATACTCGCTGCAGTGTTGGTGAGGAGGCGAGGGCCTCTCCGATAAAGTCGATGATAAATTCGCCGATAAAGCTCACGGTGGGATCCTTTCTGCTGGGGTGGGGTTACTCTTTGATCTCTTCAAAGCGGAGGACGCTGAAGTCGAATTCATCGTTCGGGTATCGAAGGACTTGTACGCCCTATACTTCTTGCCCGTCTCAAAGTTCTGGAGGTATTTGCGGATGGGTATACCATCAGGGGATTTGCTCGATGTGATGATTCCGCACTCTTCCGTTTCGAATTCACCGGAGATTGAGTAGGGGTCCTCGTGCTCAATGATTTCGACGGAGGTGACAGTGCAGATAGCTGATTCATTGCCCGGGTTGTAGTTGGTCATAAAATGTAAGGACGCGAAGAACCCTAGAATGACTACTACGGTTATGATGGAGCCACGTGCATCCCATACATCTTTTGCTATGTCGCGAAGATACTCTTTGAAATCGACTTTATTCTTCTTTTTCTTGGTGTATCTCTTTTTGAGGGTCTTTTTTATAGCCCCAGTTTCGGTAATGTAATTCGCCTCTGGGTAATTCTTTTTCTTCGAGGTGTTCCTTTTCTTTGAAACGTTCTTTTTCCTCGGGGAGTTCTTTTTCACTGCTTTTCACCTTCTTTCTGGGCTGCAGGCTGTTACTCTGTGATTTCTTCAAAGCGGGTCGTCTCAAAAATCTCGTTCCTTTTCAGGAGATGAGTTTGCGACATGGAATAGGTATTTTTACCAGGCTTGACGGTCTCAACATACTCAGGAATCTTGCGGCCTTCCGGAGGTACGTACATCGTGAGAGTGCCGCATTCTTCTGTCTCAAAAAAATACCTTTGGGTCTAATATCGTTCATGCCACTTACTGTGCCGCCGCGCTCTTTCGTATATGCCTTAGTTACGGTGCAGGTAGCGGTGATACCGTCACTGTCATCACAGTAAGTCTTTAGGGACAACAAAAGAACACGTACCAAAGAATGATGAATGAAATAATAGAGTGCCACTCTTTGGCGGCGCTTGTGAGTAATTTCCATCGGTTTGCCTCTTGTAGATAGTTAGCTTTCCTTGCTAGGGTTTCTAGGCTTTCGTTGCCTTTTTACGCTTCGCGCTGCTTACTTCGGCTGTGCTCATAGTATGTACGTCCTTGTGCGGTAGCGGTTGGTGAATCAGGCCCGCCCCGGTGAGGTGGCGGGCACATCCTTAGCCTATCGCACCGTATCTGACCAGAAGGTTAACTCGATGCGATGCTCGGGTGAAGACTGAGCAACCATTCATCAGAGGGTGGGATCCGTGCGTGACCACCCAATTTCCCTCGGCTACCCTGAGAACAAACCCGCTGACTTCCGCACCGCTACCGGAAAACAGCAAATCACCGATAGATAGAAAGGCTGGTAAGCCATCATGGTCAACACCATCATGCTTATTTTCTGGGGCATATACGTAGCCGTTGTCGGATACAAAGTACTCCGAGCTGTCATCACCTACGAGATAAACCGGCACAAAGACAAGAAACTACTCGCTGAAGGTATCTACGTCGTTCGCCTGAACCGTTTTGAAGTCGCCTTCTGGTCAGTGGCAGCTCTCATGTTCCCGGTCCCTATGTTCATCATGCATATAGGGATGGACCTGGGCTTTCACTGGTTCGACATCGCAGCTTTCATCATCTCGCCCTTCTTCACGAGGGGTCTTCCTGGCATCCGCTACTGGTACGTTACGGTCTCCTTGGATGGTGTGGAACAGGTAGGCGACCCCTTCTACCCATTTACTGCAATCGACAGAGTGGTGTGCAAGGACAATTCGGATCGTGAGCGTGCAGCGTCCCTTCATTTCTACACAAAATCCGGTGATGAGATTGTGGCGCTCCAGCCCATCTACGGTAACTATCGCCTACCGGCTATTACTCGTTTCAGGATTGAGAAGAAACGCTGGCCGGACATGCACAACCCCTCAGATCGTGCCCTGGTGGATGAGTGGACTAACCGTGAGTCCATTGTTTATTACTACTTGAGGCTGCAGGAGGCCTCTGGTCTGGCAGATAGTAAGAAGTCGGCTAAGGAGAAATAGACTACGAATGCCGTATGAAAAGCCCTGGGTGGTGCGAGTTTTCAACTGCACTCTCAGAACTTTTCATTTCCCCTAGCTCATGAGCTGGTTATTCTTTGATTTCTTCAAAGCGGGTTGTACTAAAAATCTCGTTCCTTTTTGTGGATGAATTTAATACGTGGAATAGGTATTTTTTTACCCGGCTGAGCAGTTTTAACGTATGCAGGGATTTTTCCAGCCTTCTGGAGCCTCGTACATTGACAAAGTGCCGCACTCTTCTGTTTCGAAGACGCCCACCGGGGCATTATCATTCAGCTCGCCTATCGTGCCGCCTCGAGGCCTGGTGTATGCCTTCGTTACGGTGCAAGTAGCGGTGATGCCATCACTGTCGTCACGCAATTCATATGGAAAGCGTACGAGGATATAAATGAGAATTGCTACGATACTTGTCATTATTATGATATTGCTTGGACGCCTTTCACCGAAGAATCCTTCGGAGAAGCCTTTTATGAAATCTTTTATGCAATCTATAATAAACATATTGGAAAACTCTCTTTAGAGGTATTTGGGTCAGGAGTATAGATTGTGGGGTTGGATAAATCTATGATAATCCGCCCCTTGGGATTACTATTCATAATCTCTTCAAAAGCGGGTTGTATCAAAATCTCGTTCCTTTTTTTAAGAGATGAGTTTGCGACGTGGAACAGGTATTTTTTTGCCAGGCTTGACGGTCTCAACGTACTCAGGAATCTTTCGACCTTCCGGCGGCACAATCATCGTGAGAGTGCCGCATTCTTCTGTCTCAAAAACACCTTTGGGCCTAGTATCATTCATGCCGCTTACTGTTCCGCCAATCTCTTTTTGTATATGCCTTTAGTTACGGTGCAGGTGGCGGTGATTCCGTCACTGTCATCACGTGAGTATTTAGGGAAAACGAAGAACATGTACCAAAGAATTATGAATGAAATAATGAGTGCCACTCTTTGGCGGCGTTTGTAATTAATTTCCATCGGTTTACCCCTTCTAGATAGTTAGCTTTCCTTGCTGGATTTCTAGGCTTTCTTTGCCTCACGCGCCTGCTGACGTTCCAACCTACGCGCCTCATTACGCGCAGCCCTACGGCGGCGACGCTGACGCTCACTCTTCGTCACACCCACCACATACTTCGTCTCACACAAGTCATAAAACTGGGCATAAATATCGCGCGAAGAACCATACATCCCGACCACGCTCATCACGTCCAGGCCGTCCTCCTCAGCCCAACGCCCGTGATCATCACGGTACAGCACCTGCGCCATGAGAATCGTCGCATCAAACTGATATGGGTCGAAGCTGCAAGTACGCTTGCCCATCTCGGTGCTGCCGATACGTAAGAACCCGTTCTTGCCGTTGTTCTCCACGTGGGCGAACGTAATCGAGGGGTAGGTGAAAGTGCGTTCCTTCCACCGCCAATTACGCCACCGCACGTGATCCTCACGCAGTTCGAGGTAGAAGGCGTAGCAGTGGTTCAGTGGGAGAGCGCCCAGTAACCCAAGCCCAAAGACACCTACAAAAAGTAGAACCCATTGATTGACAATCTCTCGGTCGCCGGAAGGACGTGGGTATCCCAGGCTCAGCCAAATAATAGGCCAGATGACGAACCCAAGGATCGTGGCGGTCCAAGAGAAGAGAAATCCAAAAAGGGGTCTTTTCTGTCTCTTATTCAGGGTGGGTTTGCCGAGCTTAATACGGATACCCGGTATCAGGGCGACGATAAGTCCTGCGAGGGCTCCGTCTTCTGCTGCGCTCATGGTGTGTACATCCTTGTGCGGTGGCGGTTGGTGAATCGTGCTCGCTACGGCGAGGTGGCGGGCACATCCTCAGCCTATCGCACCGTATCTGACCAGAAGGTTAACTCGACGCAATGCTCCGGTGAAGACTCGGCAACCACTGCGCAGATAGCCCGAATCCGTGCCTAACCACCCAATTTCCTCGGCTACTCTGAGAACGAACCTGCACCCTCCGCATTGCTGCCGGGAGGCTGCTGGTCACCGATAGATAGAAAGGCTGGTGAGCGACCATGGTCAACACCATCATGATTTTCATATGGGGCGCACTCGACTCCATACTGATTTACAAGGTCCTCCGCACCGTCGTCACGTACGAACTCAACCGACGCCGCGAAAAGAAACTACGCGCCGAAGCCGTATACGTCATGCGAACGAACCGCTTCGAAATTGCTACCTATGCCCTAGTAATTCTCTCGTTTGCGATAGGAGTCTTCATCATTCACCTAGGGAAGACGTAGGATTCCACTTCGCATTCGACTTTATTGGCCTCGGCATGACCGGCTTTTTATGTTCTTCTTCTGGAACAGCGCCAGTGCCTACACTAAAATCTCGCCCGAAGGAATCGAAAGGGAGAGCCGTGCAACGATACGGTGTTCTTCCGCTCAACGCGATTGACTCGGTCTCATACGACAACAACACCGACCGCGAATACGCAGACTCCCTCCACTTCTACACAAAATCCGGCAAACTGGTCGCAGAATTCTGTCCCGTCTTCGGCAGCTACCCCCTCCTCGCAATGACCCGATTCAGGATTGAAAACGACCGCTGGCCAGACATTGGCAACCCCGAGGACACCGCCCAGATTAATGCCTGGGCGAACCGCCGTTCTACCCTCCGGTACTTCCGCTACGGCAAAATCTCGGTCTCGCCGAAGTAGACATGTAGCCTGCAATTTAGGCTGTTTTCAGCCCGTATTGAGTGCGTGCCCGGCGTGTTTTCAACCAATATTTCCGCAATTTTTCTGCCGGAAAAACGTTGACTAGCCCGCATGATCTAACCCTCAACTAGAAGGTGTACTCTGCACGTAAAAACATTAACGTTGAGGCATACAATAAGAAATGGTTAATGCAGCCGCACGCCGTACTACGCCACGTCACTTCACAGAAACACCGACCCCGAAAGGCACGCATGGCCACCAAAGCCCGCACGCCTCACCCGCCGCGCAGCACTCGCCGCCGCAGGCTGGGCGTAACAACCGCCCTCGGCGCACTGCTCACCCCGCACAGGCAACCACCTACCGCCCCACCGTGCGCCGCACCCCTACAACAGCTACTACTGCGACCGTTACGGCCGCCGCACCCGCATCGTCATCAGCGACTACTACGGCAGCTCCTACAGCCACTACTACTATTACGGCGGCTAAAGAAGCCCAAGCCCAATAAACATATACTGGAAGACGGCACTACATTCGTGTGGTGCCGTCTTCCCGTTAGATGCCGCAGGCATCACCCGCACCACGAGTGCGGAAAAACACCACAGATGAGAGAAAAATGAAGAACGTAACCCGCCGATCCGCCCTCGGCCTGTTTGTCGCTGCCGGTGGCGCAACCCTCCTGGCTGCATGCGGTTCGCAGTCCCAGGCATCCAGCGGCTCTGCATCTGCATCCGGTAGCGCTTCTACCTCGGACGCCGAAGTTAACAACGCACGCGCCGACTACTCCGGTGCTGCTGTCCTGGACGGTTACACCTCCAAGCCTGCTGACTACCAGCTGGCAACCCGCACCGAGCCGGCCAAGAACGTGCCCGTGCCCGTGAAGCCCGCCGTCGCCAACGAGAACAGCGTGGAGGGCCTGTACCAGTCCATCGCGTTCTTCGGCGCAGCCATGGAATACTACATGCGTACCGGTAAGACCGAGCCCCTGCGTGAAAGCGCTATGGACAAGAGCGAACTCAAGTCGATGCTCGAGCCGGAAGACGGCACCCTCGGCGAAAAGCTGGTCAAGGGCGAAGTCTGGATGCACGACCCGACCGTCACCATCACCCTGCTCTCCGCACAGCCCACCCGCGATGGTAAGGCATACACCTGGAATGCTCGCTTCACCCTTACCCGCGGCGAATTCATGGCATCTAAGGATAAGGTTCTGGAGGTCCCCGAAAAGCGGTCGTGAGAACGTCAACGAGCGTACCCTGCGCGGTGTTTACGAGAACGGTGCGTGGAAGCTGACTGGCATGAAGTCTGAATCTGAGGCTTCTGCATCGGCTTCTGCTTCCTAAAAGCATCAGTCTAGAAGCGTATAGCTTCTAAAAACAGAGAGGCGCCCGCCCGGGGGGGGAAAAAACCACGAGGCGGGCGCCACCCTGAGATAGAGAACCAATGAAGAACGTAACCCGCCGATCTGCCCTCGGCATGGTTGCAGCCGCCGGTGGCGCAACCCTCCTGGCGGCGTGCGGCGCTCAGCCACAGCAACCAGCGGCAACGCATCCGAGAGGCATCCAGCAATGCATCCGGTAGCGCATCTGCTTCCGCATCTAAGAGCGTTCGTAGCGACTACTCCGGCGTTGCGGTCCTGGACGGCTACACTTCCAAGCCTGCAGGTTATAAGGAAGGTACCCGTACCGAGCCGCCCAAGAATGTTCCTGTACCTGTGAAGCCCGCTGTTGCTAACGAGAACAGCGTGGAAGGTCTGTACCAGTCCATCGCGTTCTTCGGCGCAGCCATGGAATACTACATGCGCACCGGCAAGACCGAACCCCTGCGTGAATGCGCACTCGACAAGTCTGAGCTGAAGAGTATGATTGAGCCGGAAAGGGGCACCCTTGGTGAGAAGCTGGTCAAGGGTGAAGCCTGGATGCACGACGCGTCCGTCACCATCACCATGCTTTCCGCGCAGCCCGAACGTGAGGGTGACACCTACAACTGGAATATCCGCTTGACTATGGATCCCGGTGAGTTCATTGCAAGCAAGGACCGTGTGCAGGAAGCTCCCTCTGAATCGGATCGTAAGGACGAGGTGGAGCGCACTCTGCATGGCGTGTACGAGAACGGCGCGTGGAAGCTGACCGGTATGCGTGCTTCGTCCTCTTCGTCCTCGGCTTCTGCAGTAGCTTCAGCATCGGCTTCTGCGTCCTAAAAGCTTCAGCCTAGAAGCGTTATAGCTTCTACAACTAAAAGGCGCCCGCCCCGTGGCTAGAAACCACGAGGCGGGCACCTTTCTTATATACGCAATAAAGCATATACCCTTATCGGGGTGCTACCAGATGCGCACGCGCTCCTCCGGAGCCAGGTACAGTGCATCGCCCTCAGAGACACTAAACGCCTCATAGAACTCATCAATATTGCGCACCACACCGTTCACACGGAACTCATCCGGCGAATGCGGATCCACCGAAATCATCACCTCAGCATGCTGCGGGCGGGACTTCGTGCACCAGCCGCGAGCATTCGAGAAGAAGAAACGCTGAATACCGGTCATGCCATCAATCACCGGCGCATCATCCAGCGACTCAATGCCCTGCTTCTTCAACGCCAGGCGGTACGCCTTCAACGCAATCGACATGCCGGACAGATCACCAATGTTCTCACCCAGAGTCAGCTCACCGTTCACGTGGAACTTCGGGTCCAGACCCACCGGAACGTACGCGTTGTACTGCTCCACCAGTGCTGCGGTACGCTCCTTGAACTTCGCGTAATCCTCCTCAGTCCACCAGCTCTCCAGCTTGCCGTCGCCGTCATAGCAGGGAACCCTGGTCGTCAAAACCGTGACCAATCTCGTGGCCAATAATCATGCCGATATTGCCGTAGTTCGCCGCATCGTCAGCATCCGGGTTGAAGTACGGCGGCTGCAGAATCGCTGCCGGGAACACAATCTCATTCGCCGGCGGCATGTAGTACGCGTTCACGGTCTGCGGGTCATCAGCCACTCCGACTTATCTACCGGCTGACCCTTACGGGCAATCAGCGAGTCAGCATCAAACGCACCGGTACGGCGCAGGTTCTCAAACAGGTCACCCGGGCACCAGCTCCAGTGCGGAGAAATCACGCCACTTATCGGGGTAACCGATCTTGGTGACGAACTTCGACAGCTTCTCCAGCGCCTTCTCGCGGGTTGCCTCAGTCATCCAGTCCAGCGACTCAATGGACTCGCGGTACGCCTCAGGAGGTTGCCGACCAGAACCAGCATCTTCTCCTTGTGCGAGGGCGGGAAGTGCACAGCCACGTACTCCTGACCAATCTCCTCACCCAGAGCCTTCTCAACAGCGCCCACGCCGCGCTTCCAGCGCTCACGAATCTGCTGAGTACCGGAGAGGGTTTTGCCGTAGAAGTTGAAGCTCTCCTGAACCAGCTCGTCGTCACATGAACGGCGCACGCGAACGCAGAACAGTCCACACAGCCCACAGCTTCCAGCTCATCAGCGGGATGGAGGTGAACAGCTTTGCCGCACCCTCAAAGAAGGACGGCTGAGCCACAATAACCTGACCCAGGGTCTCCGGGTCGGCGCCGAGAGCCAGCAGCCACTGGGAGAACGGGAAGCCGGGGAACTTCTCATCCAGCTCGGTCGCCTGGTACGGGTTATAGGTCGCCTCCGCGTCGCGGTTCTCCACAACGTTCCAGTGCAGGCGAGCCAGCTCAGACTCGTGAGTGAACACCAGCTGAGCCGCCTGCTCCGGGGTCAGGCCGAAGCCCTCAGCCAGACCGGTCAGCTCAAACATGCGGGCAATATGCTCAACATACGCCGCGCACGCCTGCTCGTGCTTCTCTTCACGGTAGTAGGATTCATCCGGCAGACCCAGACCCGACTGGTACAGGAAGAACGTGTAATTCTTCGGGTCCTTCGGGTCGTTGCTGGTGTACCAGGCGAACAGCTGCGGCAGACCCGCACGAGACAGCAACGCCAAGGTCACAGCCAGGTGGGAGGGGGTTGCCGAGTTCAGGATCGGGGCGATTTCCTTCAGCAGCGGCTCCAGACCGTCCGCCTCAATCTTCTCAACATCCATGAAGGAGTTGTACAGCGCGCCAATACGGGACTCCGGCTGCTCCTTCGCAATCTTCTCCACCAGCTCACGTACGTGCTTCTCTGCGTTATCGCGGAGGGTGTACAGGCCGCCATCCTTGGGGCGGTCCGCCGGGATTTCGTGGGTAGCAAGCCACTTGCCGTTGACGTGGCGGAAGAAATCGTCGCCCGGCTTGACGGTTTCATCCACCCATTCTTTAGTGATTCCAGAGTTAATAGTCATGGTTCCATTCTATGTTCTTACGCCCGCAAGCCACAGGATGCCCGGCGCCGCGCCGGATGGTGGCTCACCGGCACAGGGTGCTTCTCAGGGGCATTTGGGCGCCTCTCAGTGGAGCTACGCGGGTGGCAGAGAGGCGGTAGCCTCTCCAGGATACGAAAACCCGCCCGCACGGTCACACAACCGTACAGGCGGGTTAATATCTGCCCCCGAACTGTCAAGCAGTTCAGGAAAGAAGAAGCACTATTCGCTTATGCCTGAGCCTTCGTAGCCAGCTTCTCTGCACGCTCAGCCGTATGCGCTTCTCAGCGCCGTTGACCAGCCACAGGAACAGAACCGCCAAACCCGAGCACACAATCGCGAAGACGAACGCGGTGCTCAGCCCCAGTGATCGACGATGAGGCCGATACCGGCGGATGCCAGGGTTGCACCCAGCGCGTAACCGAACAGGCCGGTGAAGCCCGCCGCGGTACCCGCAACGTGCGAGGAGACAGGTCAATAGCCTGCAGACCAATCAGCGCTGACCGGGCCGTAAAATCAGGCCACCAATCAGAGCCAGCGCAACGTACGCAATCCACAGGGTGCATCCGACGAGGGCAGCCAGTACAGCAGAATCGCGCCGACGGTCGCAATCAGGAACAGGATACCCGCGGGGAGCGGCGACCCTTGAACATGCGGTCAGAAACGTAACCGCACAGGACGGTGCCGCCAATACCGGCAAGTTCCAGAATCGAAAGCCCGCAATACCACCCTCAAGGGAAGCGTGACGCATCGTGCAGGTACTTCGGTGCCCACCAGCACGCCGTAACGCAGGGTGTACACGAACACGTTCGCCAGAGCCAGAGTACACCATGGTCGAGTTGGTCAGCACGTGCTTACGGATGGTGGTCCACGTGGACTCCGCGATCCTCAGCGGTGGACTCAACCTTGTGCGGGTCGTTGCGGTACACGTCAGCGGTGGGCAGGCCCTCCGCCTCGGGGTTATCACGAATCAGCAGCCACGCCACAAATGCGAGCACGAAGCTGATAACAGCGGGAACCAGAAAGCAACTTCCCAGGTCTTGCCGAACATGGAGAAGCCCCATGCAACCAGCAGACCGGACAGCGCACCACCGACGTTGTGGGCGGTGTTCCACCAGGACACCTTCGTGCCGCGCTCGCTGGTGGAGAACCAGTTCACGAGCACACGGCCGGAGGGCGGCCAGCCCATGCCCTGGAAGATGCCGTTGAGGACCATGATGGTCGCCATGATGGAGGCGATAGCGGCAGCGTAGCCCGTCGCACCCGCGCCTTCACCCATGTAACCGGTCATTGCCAGCAGGATGTTTGCAACACCCGAAAGCACCAGACCAATCGGCAAGAAGAGACGCGCGTTGGAGCGGTCAGAAATCATTGCGGTGAAGAACTTGCTGAAGCCGTAAGCCAGCAGCAGTGCGGTGGACAGTGCACCAATTGCGGCGTTGCTGAAGCCAGTTCGTGGTCAGAATCAGGGGTGACCAGCGGGACGTTGTTACGAATCAGGTAGAAGGTTGCGTAACCGATGAAAATACCCGCGAAGACCTGTAGGCGCATGCGCGGGTACTTCGCATTAACTTCTGCTTCGCTGAGCTGAGGCTTGGGTGCCGGAATGGCGAGCCAGCGGGGTACAGAACCCTTCTTCTTCTTTGATGAAGTGGTAGTAGTCATATTTGGCATTCTATAAGTGGGGCCTTATAAAAATGCTAATTTGCTGGGCATGTTTTCATTGAATTGTTCACGAGGGTGAACGAATGTTCAGAGTGATTATTCTATAAATACTTGTTTTACCCCGGAATTACGGGGAAAGCATGCAATCCATGTGATGCACATCTGTCTACTGGGCAACGTGCCGTGCATAGCTGCAACGAATATAAATACTTTCCGTGTTGAGCAAATGCATGTTTTGGTCAGACCACAACTAAATTTCAGAGTAATTTATACCTAAGTTCAAAAAGAAAACCACGTGAACATCACTAAATCGGGACTCCCTACAAACACCCGCAGGCATCCACCCGCTCAACCCAAAAACTACACAGAAAACCAGCGCAACCACCAAGACAGCCAACAAGC
>BNJU01002646.1_pt1 | contig 38268 bp, 42 predicted proteins | sample 8539281 | NCBI WGS metagenome assembly BNJU01 (sample SAMD00202456, study PRJDB9452) | human saliva metagenome | isolation source: human saliva | place: Japan
ATCAGATTACCAGCATGGACGTCCTCGTCTGCTGGCTGCAAGAACATTGACCTTGTCACCACATTGCTGCGACCAGTATAAGAACATCTGAATAGTCCTTCTGCTTCCAAGTGTCCGCAAAGGCACGCAGGGCACCCGCATCAGAACACAGAGACCTGACTAGCGATAAAGCTTATGTCCATTTGCCTCTTGAACATCTCTTGAAGACTTCACCAGAGGCCGCTGCTGCTGCCTTTTCCCTTGAGCCTGCATTCTCTTTTTGAGTTGACGCAGCTGCTCGCAGCGCTTCTACCTTGTGAGGCACTTCCTGATTTGCGGTGCCTTGAGGGTCGCAGCGATAGCCTTTGAGCGCCTCTTCTTCCTCACGAGTAGGCTGTCGAAAAGCTTCCTTGCTGGCGACCGCCAAGATACGACGAGTTCCTGGATCCGATCCCCTCTTCTTTGGACAATCTGAAAAGTACCGATTTCAGAAGTATTGCTCACGTGGGTTCTCCATTGCAAAGCTCAACAGAGTAGTCGCCGATGGTTACGACGCGAACTTTACCATACTTTTTCGCCAAAGAGCGCCATGGCACCCATTTTCTCAGCCGTGTCAATATCTGTCTCTACTGTCTCGCATGGCAAAGAGTTCTCCAGATTTTCTCATTGACTTCTTGCTCAATAGCGCAGTCTCTGCCGTCACCGCTTTGGAAATGCGTAAAGTCAAAGCGCAGGAATTTACTTCGTCTCAGAGAACCAGCCTGCTCGCATGGTTACCAAGAACTATTATGCAGTGCCGCACTGTAAGAGGTGAGTCGCCGTGTGGTTTTTCATGACACGATGGCGACGGCTGTGATTACCACTTTCAGTTGTATAGCTTTGGCCCAGAGCCAGAGGAGCCAAAACTTCACAGTATGCAGTGGCTGACCATTTGGTGCCTTTTTGCACATCCGTAACTTGTCGCTACCAGCTGCTCTGCTCCATCGAAAGATTTGACCGTGGTCAGCTACCCGGACCACCCATTTCTGCATAGAATGGTGTTTCTGCAAAAGATAGAGGCAGCTGTTCCTGTCTCAACGGACTCTACTGTGCATCATCCGCCACGATAGCAAGGGAGTTCAGCAGTCAGCTCTGTCTTTCGTAGTTAAAGGCACTTTCACGGTGATGGGCCTGCGTAGGTTTCACTTTTGCATGCCCATTGAGCCGCTCCTTGACGACAGAAGCACGCGCCCGATCCTGCCGCTCTTTCATAGCCGCTTCAAAGCCAGCCCCGGTCCACAGTCATGCCTGCTTTCTTTTCAGCAATTCCTTCGGTCAACTCCAGCGGAAACCGTAGTATCGTAGAGCTTGAAGGCATCTTGACCAGCAATGACAGTTGTCCCCTAGCTTTCAAATTGCCACGATTGTTTCTGCAAAGTGAGCGACCAGAGTGCAGAGTACGAGCAAAAGATTCTTCCTCACTCTTGATAATCTTTTTCGATAAAGTCTTGCTTTTCAAGAACTGGATAGTAGCTTTCCATAATCTTGCCCACAGTTGGTGCTAAAGCAGTTTGTAAAGGAATGGCTCATTGATATCCAGCTGGCCATGCATTGAAGCACGGCGAGAAGACGGCGAAGTACTGAAGCCACGGCCTTCATTTCCAGTGAAGAGTCGCCATCACCAATGGTGCGAGAGCGAGCGGATATGGTCTGTGATAACCTTGAAACTCATATTGTCGCCATCTTGGTCATAGACCTTGCCAGACAGTTTCTACTATCACGAATAATAGGCATGAAGAGGTCGGTCTCAAAGGGTTAGTCTTAGCCCTTTGATAACTCGTCGACCAAACGCTCCAACCCTGCGCCCGTATCAATGTTCTTATGGCACCCTTTGTACTCACTACGAGGCCAGCAGGGTCAGCGTTGAATTGACAAGACGATATTCCAGATTTCGATATAACGGTCGTTTTCTCAATATCTTCTTCTAAGAGACGGACCCCAATATTTTCTGGATCAAGCTCTCACCTCGGTCAAAGAAAATCTCTGTATCCGGCCCAGAAGGTCCTGCACCGATTTCAGAAATTATCCTCAATCGAATCAAATGACTGGGCTCAACTCCCATAGCAATCCAGCGGTTGTAAGAGTCCTTATCGTCTGGATAGTAGGTCGCGTAGAGCTTGTCTTTGGGAAAATCAAACCACTCAGGGCTAGTCAAAAGCTCGTAAGCCCACTCAATCGCTTCATCGCGGAAATAATCGCTGATAGAGAAATTGCCCAGCATTTCAAACATAGTATGGTGGCGGGCAGCTCTCCGACATTTTCAATATCATTGGTCTCGAATGGCCTTTTTGAGCATTGGTAATCTGAGAGTTCTCTGGAATAATGGTTCCGTCAAAGTATTTCTTGAGGGTTACACCAGAATTAATCCAGAGCAGGTTGGACTCATTGACCAGCACCAAGCTGACAGACGGTAGTTCTACTCGCATGACCTGAGTTGCCCAAAAATCCAGCCACATTTTGACGAACCTGAGCACTTGACATTTGTTTCATTTCTTTTCTCTCCCCTAATCTAAAATAATTGGCATTATGACGACGAACTTTCCAGCATTTCGACATAATCAATAGCGACACAGAGGGAAATCAACAACTCTGAATAAGTCTCATCACAGACATTCACCTGATAAGTAGAGGTTAGATGAAGAGCTCCTTGGTAATCTCTGCAACGACTTGATTGCCGTCATCCAGCAGACGAAAGTTTAAATCCAGATATTCCTTCAACTCGAAGACCCAAATTATCAAATTTACTTATTTATCACGCAAAAAGAGAATTTCTGACGATATAAAAGCTATGCCCGCTGCTGAGTTTGATTTTCAAACTGGGGCAGGAGGGTTATAAGGGTCTTGGTAATCTCGACTGACGATTTGACCCTGATCATATGATAGTAAAGGTCTTAGGAATCTGGAAGAAAGAGCCTTCCACTTGGTAATCCACATTTCCTCGATCGTCCTTGATATCAAAGCGTTCGCCGCAAGCGAAATTTCTGTTTGACAAGATAGGTTACGTTATCTCCAGAGTCAGATAAAAAGACAAGTCTCTTGTCCGAAGGGCGAAAAACCGCGGTACCACCTTCATTCAATGAACTTGTCATTCTCATTTCGTATTCTATTTTTCAAGATGAGCAGCATGATTCTCCGTCTCAGATGGCTCGCAGCACCGCCAATTCTCTGAACTAAGAACTTGAAAAATCAATTCTCACCAGTCTTATTATACTTGCTTATTCTCTTTTCGTCAACCTTATTCTGCGGCTGAGGATGAAGCTTCTTTTGAACTGCTTTTCAGCTGCTGAGCTAGACTCAGATGTCTCTTGAGCTGCTGGCAGCACTTGTGATGAAGAAGAAGAGCCTGTCGTTTCGATATACTGAGCAAAGACAGATTGGAATGCACTATCCTTAACCTTGATAGTTTGGCATCTTTCAGCTCTTTCGCCACAACGCTTTGGATGAAGCTAGTATCTTTTTCTTTTTGCGCAATGATAATCTTTTTCAGCTTGTCTTTGTAGTCTTTCCAGTTAGAAGATTTCTCTGACTTCTTGACCAACTTCTAACAATATAGTAGCTTGCTGAGTACTGTGAATCTGCATCGTCACAGGTCTGAAACGCCATTTTCTTCCCAAAGCAAGGCAGCTTTTTGACAGCATCTGGAACATCTAGTAGAGCCAGAGTCAAACTTGATTTCTCCGCCTTTTTCCTTAGTGGCAGCATCGGTAGAGTTTTTCCTTAGCGATTTGACTGAAGTCTGCTCCCTTCTGCTTTTAGCTTTTTCGAGAACTTCCTTACCTTTTGTCTTCGCTGTCAACCCTGATGATTTGAGCCAGTTACTCTGGCGTGTAGTTTTCAAAAGGCAGCCTTGTAGTTTTCGTCAGTCAGCTCTTTTTCAGCAGCCTTCTTAACGGCATGGCTCTACCAGCATATTGGCGGGATTTGTTCTCTGTAGGCATCTTCGGTCAAGCCGTTTTGAGCCAAGACTTGGGCAAAAGCGTACCGTAAGTCGTTTTAGACTTTTCGAAAGCATCCTTAACATCCTGTCTTTGACATCTTTGCACAGTCTTCAAAGATGTCTTTGATAGCCATCTGCAGCAAGACCTGCCGAGCTGCAGCCATTGTTTTTCACTGATCGTAGATCCATTGACAGTAATCGTGTTTTCCTTTCATGGTCACGATGTCCTGCCTTCCGAGTTAGAACAGCTGCTAATACAGCGACTGACAAGAGTGTCACGCTCCTGCAAATATTTTCTTTTCTTCATTTTATATTGACTCTTATTCTTAAAAGTTCATGTTTTCTATTGTAGCACAAATTTGAATTGATATCTCATTTTACTAAAAATTTTTGGAAATTAGGAAAAATCATAGATGTCATTTTTCTAATCATAAGTGAGCCCATCTCCCAAGGAAGCAGACTCGTAGTTAAATCTGGACTGTCCAAAGTTGCGTCAAACAGGCTGTGCAGTGCTCGGTAACAGCCTCGTTGGCCACGCTTAATTTCCTCAAAAGGTTTGGCAATATCGCCACCTTGAAAGACATCATCATGAGGACCAGACCACCAGGATTGAGGCGCTTGAGGACTGGGGTAGAAAGACCGCATACTTGGACTTGGCAGAGTCCATAAAAGACAAGGTCGACAATCCTCCAGTGTCTCATGCAAATCCACCGCGTCGCTTCCAGCAGGGGTGATCTTGCTGACGGCTGTCATATCTTGGCAAAATTAGCCTTGGCCAGCTCAATCATCTCTGGATTGCGATCAATTGTCGTAATCTGGGCCTGAGGAGCATGTTCTGCCATCTGCAAGGGCCGAAAACCACTAGCAGTCCCGATTTCTAAAATCTCTGGCTGCGAGACTTTCGAGTCAGCAGGCGGAAGTAAGCCACTGTCTCATGGGAATCACGGGCACATTTTCAGCTCTGGCAAAATCTCCAGCTCCTGAGGCCACCAGTGACCGGCTGGAGACGCTGTCTGCTAAAGTCTCACGACTTTCTTTTGACCACTGGCTCGGCGCATATTGGGATTAGAGTTTTGATTATAAGTCCTGACCATCTTGATGCCAGTCCCAACTTCTTTCGACCAATGCTTCGAATTCGTCCAGAGCGACGCTCAAAGACAGCAAAAGCAGCATTTAGGTAGTCTTCTTTTTCCATATCCACCTGCTTTTCTTTGATGACATTGAGTGGGATAGTCAGAGTTCCCAGCTTTGAGATAGTCCAGTACTTAGTCCTTGTCTTCCTGATCGCCATGGACAATCTTTTTCAGCCAAGGCAGAAGCTGCTGAAAATCCTGTCGAATATTGGAAAACATAGTAATCAGTAGAAATGCGGAACTGCGGTCCACTCGTACCGAATCTGTGATTGTCTTCTTTTTCAGTCCAGTATTTCTCGTTCAAAGTCAGCGTAGAGGCTCATTGAGAAAATTCAGCTGGTCAAAACCTGACCTTCTTGGTCAGCCTTGTGGATAGCATGCTCAAACCCGCAAACTGGCTTGACGGAAGACTGTTCCTCGAAGCCATCCAAGAAGTGATTGAGGATAGCAAACGCGGGTAGCATCGTCTTCTACTCTCCAGAGCTTCTCTGTGCATGTGGATGTTTTTCGTTAGTCGTTGAAGCAATCTCAGCTAGGAAGATAGAATAGTCTCCATAGACATAAGGCTGGGTCTCACGAGTATAACTGAATGCATACTGTGCCTGTCTCTGCACCAAGGTGCTAGATTATCCAGCGTGTCCTGCCAGTTGAGCAACATAAAGGCATTGGTATCATAAGAACTGCCTGAGAGTCTCCTGAGCGCTTGCCTTTGATTTTTCATGAACATCAATCCAGCGCTCTGAGAAAAGCTGTCTTCACTCGGCCTCAGATAATCCTCACCCGTGAATATTGCCAGAACTCCTCAGACTTTAGCCAAGGCTTCCTCATAAGTGAACTTGTGGTCTGTCTCTGACAAAGGTGTGTACATATCATACATCTTCAAGTCAGAAATGCCTACAAATCTTTCGTCTCAAAGCGATATAACGCTGCAAAGAGACGTAAATGCTTATTGACAGCTGAAACTAGGCTGTCATAAGACACTTTCTGGAACAGTCAGATGACAAGGCTGCTTCACGAGCAGATGAGAAACTTACGGGACTTTCGCATTGTAGTTGTGAACCTGACATTGGTCTGCAGAGTCTTAGCATAGGTGCTGGATACTGCTCGTCATACGCTGTAGAGAGCCTCGTAAGCTTCCATTTACGGACTTCTCGTGTTCTTAGACTCGACTAGAGTGATATAGTTACCGTGGCTGAGCTGAACTTCATTTCCATCTTCGTCATGCACCATTGAAAGACGATATCCGCATTATCCAAGATAGCTAAAGGTCTCGCCCGCTGCACCAAAAATTTCACCAGCAACCAGCCAATAGCTCCTCGCGCTGTGTTAGGATGTGGGCTCAAAAGCTTGTCAAAATAATGCTGATACTGCTGCAGGCTGGCTGCTCCAGCCAAGAAAGCTTTGGTACTGCTCTTCTGTAATTCGCACATATTCGGGCTCGTAGAAGGCAAAGCTTTGACCGAAAATCGCTGCAAAGAGTCATGCCTTTAGCCTGATACCTGGATACTTAGCCACACGTGTATCCTGGTCATTCTTCATATGAGCATAAGAATAAAAGCTTTTCAATACGACGCATCAAGTCCAACTGCACTTCAGTCGTTGTTAAGAGACTGTCCGCTGAATCCAACAAATGTCCAGCCAGACCAGCTGCTTTCTTCACTTCTTCTGAAACCTGCGCCAACTCCGCTTCAAAAGGCTTCATCTGTTGGGAAAATGGTACCAAATCCCAAGTATATTTTTCTTCAATTTCATTTTCTTTGTTTGCCATATCCTCCGACTCCTATTCTGTCACAAAATTCTACTTTTATATAAACTCAAGTACCAAAATCACTATAGTAGCTGGGCAGACAGACTTGGTCGTTAAAAACTCTCTTGGACCTGTTCACTGACCAAGATGTACTAGATTCCAAAGAGTTTCGATTTTTCTTGCTCTATCACTTACTAGCTTTATCACATGTCGTTCTCTCTCAACTGTTTGCAAGCTCACCAGAAATTACATAGCGTATGTTCTAGCTTCCATCAAGACTCTTCCGTCAATGTTAGCATTATTTACACTCCGGGTCATCGTTTATTATAAGCTCAACTATTCAGCTTCACCCATTGGATTATATTTAAAGATCATTTATTGTATATATTATCGCACTCTCTGTGAGTGTTTGCATCTTTCTTCTAACGTTTCCTCACTCACCTTTTAGATTTCTGACTCTGCACCAATCTGAATCATTTCTTCTCTGACCGACTAATAATTAGCTTGCCATCCTCGAAAACATAGCTGGAACTGAGCGTATCGATAGTCAGAAAAATAACATTTTCTTCATGATAGCACCTTTTCACTTTCATATTTTCTAAAAGCAGCTGAATTAGCATGATTTAGAATTTTTAACTATCTAACTGCCACTTTATTATATTATACAGGATTCTCAAATATTCTAAAACTGAAAGGATAGCTAAAAGTTTATAGCTTCATCAATGGGAAACTAACGATACTTAGCAATTTTCTCTTGTCATCTCATAAAAGGCCGGTGAATAAACAATTTGCAGATTTTTTTGCTGGAGATTGGCATAATAGTTCTCAAACTGCTGATAATAGTCTGTCAGGTCAGTACTTATCTGACAGAAAGAGGCAGCCTGTATCGGCCTAACCTGCGGATAGAAATCCTCTGCCGACTTAGTCAGGAGATTATCGCCAGCCTGATAGAGCTGGGCCTGCAGCCGCATCCATCTAGGCTGCTGGTAATAAGCTGACGGCGTATATAATTGCATATCTGTGGATCTTGCTGGGCCAGAAAGCTGTTCATCTTCTGCTTTTGAAAGGGCAAACGCAAAATATCCAAAAACCTACCTTGACCAAATGGAAAGGTCTTGGTCTTGTGCTGGACTTTTCCATGCAGATCTTCGTGAATCAGGTATTTGAGACGCAGAACTTGTTTTTGCTGATCCAGCTCCCAAAGATGAAAGCCCATATTTTTACTAAAATAGAGAAAATCCTTCTGCAGGCGGGTTAAGGCATCCTTGAGCCAAAGTTTTCGCCCCAAGAGCCAGAGGACCTGATAGCCATGCAGGCGGTAAGAAAGCGTCCGTTCCTGCAGCCGTTCTATACTTAGAGGACTGCACTGGACTTCAAGCGCCAGTTTTTTATCATCAACTAGCAAATCAGCAATTTGCTGCAGTGCAGGCAAAAAAGCCTCCACCTCAACTTCTTCCGTCTGGACAGCCCAGCGAAAAAGCTCCGCCTTAAGGTTCAGGTGCTCAGCGCTTTCATTTTCCCTATAAAAACGACATTGCTCTAGCGAAACATGCGCAAAGTGCGGCTGCATAACTTTTCCTTTTTTAAAACGGACTGCCCCTGAACAAGCGGGGCAGACGAAATCAGCCCCCTTCTCAATCTTCTCCTCCAGAGCATTACACAAAAGCCCCTTATGATTTCGCGCCACAAACATATCCCAGTCCCCTCTAAAAAATTCTCTCATTTACTAAAATATTCGCAAAAGAAAAGAGAAAAGATCTATACCATCAAAAAACGGGTCAAGAGAACATCTCTCCGACTCGTTTTTCATTATCCAAATAATTGATTTCCTTTTCGTTCTGGCAATTTTAGAAAGAGGGCCAGCAGACAGACTAGACAGATAACAGCTGCTAGAAAGAGGTTCATTCCTTCGTAACCCCAACTGTCCAGAAAATGGCCAGCCAGATTTTGAATGAGAATAGTGCCCAGACTACGGGCTGTTTGGATCAAAGCAATGGCAGTTACCAGATATTTTTCATCAACCAAGCCAGCTACAATTTTTAAAGTCACCATAATCAAACCATGCCGGTTACGTGCTTGGAAAGGAGAGTCATCCCGATTTTCGAAATCAAACCTAGATCCAAGGCATAAACGCTGTACTGGAGAAAGATGATTCCCAAACAGATATAAAGAAGCTTCTTCATCGAAATCTTGTCCATAAAGAGATAGGAATAAAAGATAAAAGGCGCTTCAACCAGAACTGATAGGGCAACAACAGTCGAAGCCATATCCACCTCTAAGCCACTATGCTGTAGCATGGCAGGGATATAGGTATGACCAGTATTCCCCACTCCAGAGTAGAGGGCGACCAAAAGCAGGTAAAAGAGATAGGTTTTGTTGGTCAAGAGCTTCCCCAGACCTGTCTGCTTGCGGGTATTCCTGCTTTCTAGGGCTGCTCGGTCGTGCTTGGGCTGGATTCCCAAAAGTCCTATGCTGCTGATAAGCATCATGCCAATAAAAACTGGGAAAATAGCCTGCGGTGCGACTCTTTGATAGATCAATCCTGCCAGCTGAGAGCCTAAAGCATAGCCAATGGTTCCCCAAATCCGAATCTTACCATAAGTATAAGGACTTTGAGCTGCCAGAACATCCATGACTGGATTGACCCCGTTAACCAGCATGAGGACCAGACTATACCAGACCAGTAACTGCCAAAGCTGAGTCGCTTTCATGAAAAATACAGCCCCAACCATCATAACTAGAAAGCTAAAAAGGAAGATCTTTTTAATCCCCAAAGCATCGCTGAGAATCCCAAACAGCGGCTGAGCCAACATGGAAGCAAAGAAGGAAGCTGACACTACCATAGATACTTGGGCATTAGAATAGCCTAAGTCCTGCATATAGACTGATATCAGAGTCGAAAAAAGAGAATAGGCTAGAAAGAAAAAATTAAAGAGTAAAAAATGAGCTAGATAGCTGTTGTGAAACTTTTTTCGCATGAAAATCTCCTTAAAACAGAAAGAAAACTCAGCAAAAGAACTGAGTTTTAGCTTGGAAAGTCATTCCGTTCGTATATGACAGAGGACATTCCCTTTATTCAACATCCGTATTTCTACGACGTTCCTGCTTTACAGCCTTGCGTTTTTGACGACTGCGGTATTCAAAGTACAGAATGATTAGCAGGATTCCAACAGGCAGCAAAATTAACATCTTGTCGCTGAAGAACACGCCATACCAAGGCTTGCTTTCTGATTTGCTGCCAGTCACATTTTCAATGGCCTGAGCAACTGGATTCTCAACTTTCTCGACTTTCATTTCATCAGAGATCTTGCTAGACAAGGTCTTCAAGCCATTTTCAGCCTTGAGAACATTGTTTTCAACCTTGACCTTAGGCTCGGTTCCCTTTTTAACAGTAACGTAGAAATCCTCAGGTAGCTTATACTTCTGTCCATCAATCTCCTGCTCACCCTTGGATAAGAGTTTTTTGTACTCGTAGTCCGCATAAGCCTTCTCAATCAAAGCATTACCAAAAGGATGACGGTAATACTCACCGTCTTGGTCAGACCAGTCACCGACTCCCATAATCACAGCAATCATGCGCTGATCTTCACGCTTAATGGTCGCGATATAGTTGAAAGCACCGTTAGGACTAGAGCCCGTCTTCATACCATCTACACCTTTGAGAGCGTATTTAGCACCTGGCAGGGAGTAATTATAGGTTTCAAAGGTTTCCTCGTAAGGAGTTCCAGCTTTAACCGTAACCTTGGCTTTATTAGTATAGTTTAGAATCTCAGGATGGTGATTGACAAAATTGTAAGCCAGAATCGCCAAATCACGGGCTGTTGTCTGATTGCTAGCATAATTATCATAGTTTTGAGGGTTATAATAGCCCTTAAAAGAAACCGCCGCTGCACCGCTAGCATTGAACCACTTGGTATTCGTCATGCCTAGCTCTTGAGCCTTGGCATTCATCCGATCCAAGAACGCATCTGGATCATTGTCCGATAAATAATTGGCCAGCATGACGGTTGTCGCATTGGATGACGGCACGATTGTCATGGTAATCAGCTCAGATACGGTATAGTCCACACCAGCGACAATTTTATTATTAGAAATTTCATAAATATTAGCGGTGGCCTGATCCTGAGGTGTAGCTGTAATGACCGTCTTTTCGCTGATTTTTCCTTCCTTAATCGCTTCAAAGACCAAGTAAAGCGTCATGAGCTTACTCATACTAGCAGGATCACGCACCTCATCGACATTATCTTCCCAGACAACATCACCTGTACTACCGTCAATAACGAGAGAAGACTTGGGACGATTAATCGCCTGAACATTATCATGCGGATACATCTTTTTAGCCATATCCACCAATTCATCAGCCCTAGCAGCTAGTGGCGCTAAAGAGGTCAGGAACACAATTCCCAATAACAAAAGCTTTTTCTTCACAGGATCCTCCAAAGAACAATTATACCTATCTAGTATATCATATTTTACGCAAAGTCAACCATAAATCTAAAAATCCTACCTAAAAAATAGATAGGAAATTAAGAGACTTTTATCTGGCAAAGCCCGCTTTATAGCAACAACGTCAAAATCTTAGTGTTTTAACAGGCTAAGCGCTTCCTTATCAGCGATAATCACAACATCTGGATGCTTCTGGAGAGCACTGCCTGGCAGCTCCTCCGTCACCTCACCCCCAACAGTCCCTGCTATGGCCTTGGCCTTAGCAGAACCATAAGCAAAGAGGATGATGGACTTAGCATTTAGGATATTGCCAACCCCCATGGAAATGGCCTGGGTCGGAACATCCTCCATCTTGTCAAAGAATCGAGCATTGGACTGAATGGTGGACGGTGTCAGATCCACTAAGTGAGTCTGGCTTTCAAAACTAGTCCCCGGCTCATTAAAGCCGATATGACCATTCGTACCGATTCCCAAATCTGCAAATCAGCCGGATGCTCTGCTAGAAGCTGATTGTAGCGCGCCACTTCTGCTTCTAAATCTTTCGCTGTGCCATTGGGCAGGAAGCTTTCTTTAAAAGGCTTTTGGTTAAAGAGGTGCTGGTTCATGAAATAGCGATAAGATTGAGGATTGTCCTCCTGCAAACCGACATATTCATCCAGATTGACACTGGTCATCTCTGAAAAATCAAGGTCACTCTCAACGATCTGCTTGTAAAATCCTTCTGGGCTGCTGCCTGTAGCTAAGCCTAAAGTTTTTGCCCCCTGAGCCAACTTTTCTTTGAGCAGCTCAAGAGCCACTTTACCACCTTCTACTTGGTTTTCCACTTGAATAATTTTCATTTTCTACCTCCACTTCTGTTCTTAATTTTATTATATGGTATAGACCAATTTTTGTCAAGAAAAAGTCTGCAAAATAGACATACTTTTTAGTCATGCTCGCTTCCTTTTGCAGCAAATCGTGTTATAATAGAGACATGTTTTTACTGATTGTTTTATTGATTTTATTTTTAGTCGGAGTCTTACTCTGCAGCTTGAGTTTCCTCATGAAAAAACAACCAGGCTGGCAGATTGTAAGTTTGATTTTAGGAGGCTTGCTTACAGCTAGTCCCTTCCTACTGGCCGCCTACCTGCTCTGGCTGATGAAAACAATATAAGGAGATACGATGAATACCGCTGATTTTGATTTTGACTTGCCCGAAGAGCTGATTGCTCAGACACCTTTGGAGAAAAGGGATGCTTCCCGCTTGCTAGTGGTTGATAAAGAAACGGGAGCCTTCTCCGACCAGCATTTTGACCAGATTATTGATCAGCTCCAGCCCGGCGATGCCCTAGTGATGAATAATACGCGTGTCCTGCCTGCCCGCCTTTATGGTATCAAACCTGAGACAGGGGGCCATGTCGAGCTGCTGCTACTTAAAAATACTCAGGGAGACGACTGGGAAGTGCTAGCCAAGCCAGCCAAGCGCCTCAGAGTAGGTGCTCAAATTTCCTTTGGCGATGGACGCTTAACTGCTACTGTGGTAGAGGAGCTTGACCATGGTGGTCGAATCGTACGCTTTGGCTATGAAGGGATTTTCCTAGAAGTCTTGGAAAGTTTGGGAGAAATGCCGCTGCCGCCTTATATCCACGAAAAACTGGCAGACCGCGAACGCTACCAGACTGTCTATGCTAAAGAAAACGGCTCTGCTGCTGCGCCAACTGCTGGACTTCATTTCACAGAAGAGCTATTGGAGCAGATTGCTGCCAAGGGAGTCAAGCTGGTCTATCTCACCCTTCATGTCGGACTGGGAACTTTCCGACCGGTTTCTGTAGACAGCTTAGATGATCACGAGATGCACTCCGAGTTTTACAGTCTGTCCGAGGAAGCTGCCCAGACACTCCGTCAGGTCAAGGTAAATGGAGGCCGTGTCATTGCAGTCGGCACGACATCTATCCGCACCTTGGAGACAATTGGCAGTAAATTCCAGGGTCAGATTCAGGCTGACTCTGGCTGGACCAATATTTTTTTATCAGGCCGGGATACGATTGGAAGATCGTTGATGCTTTTTTTCAACCAACTTCCACCTGCCCAAGTCAACTCTGGTCATGTTAGTCTCTGCCTTTGCCGGACGTTCCTTAACACTTGAAGCTTATGAACACGCTATTGCTGAGCGCTATCGCTTCTTCAGCTTTGGTGATGCTATGTTTATCAAATAACTATAGGTGAAAATTTATGAATAAAATTGAAAGCAGACACCGTCTCATCCGCTCCTTAATCATGGAGAAAAAAATCCATACCCAGCAAGAACTCCAGGAGCATTTGGAAGCAAACGGCGTCATTGTAACCCAGTCCACTCTTTCACGAGATATGAAAGCACTCAATCTGGTCAAGGTCAGTGAGAACGATACTTCCTACTATATCATCAATAGCATCGCACCATCCCGTTGGGAAAAACGCCTTCGTTTCTATATGGAGGATGCTTTGGTCATGCTGCGGCCAGTTCAAAATCAAGTCGTCATGAAAACCCTGCCTGGGTTGGCTCAATCTTTCGGTGCAATCTTAGACGCTCTAGAGCTGCCACAGATTGTTGCTACTGTCTGCGGTGATGACGTCTGTCTGATTATCTGCGAAGATGATCAAGGGGCTCTTGACTGCTTTGAGAAGCTCAAGGAATTCACCCCACCATTCTTCTTTAGTAAATAAAAGCTGAGACAACATTACCTCAGCTTTTTCTATTTACGATTTTTGTCTCAATGAAACCCATTAGCAAATCAGCAAGCCATACTTGACCAGAGCAAGGCAGTATAAATAAGATTTGAAGAGGGTTTTAAAAAGTCAGCATTTAAGGTGTTGTAGCCAAACGATAAATGGCTTCCGCGTAAATATCCATGGCCCGATATAGATCATCTAAGCGCAATCGTTCATTGACCTGATGCTCTGTCTGGTCGGCTCCTGGAAAGAGAGCGCCGAAGGCAACACAGTTAGGCATCGTACGAGCAAAGGTCGCTCCGCCAGAAGACATAGCTGGACTGTTGTCTCCTGTTTTCTCCTGATAAATTGCCATCAGGGTGCTGACCAACTCACTGTCCAATGGTACATAGAGCGGAGCCAAGTAATCAAACTCCTGATAGGTCAGCTCGTATTGACTGGCTATTTCTGCCAGCTTTTCAACCAACTTGTCCTTGTCTGCCAAGGCCGGAACCCGCATGTCAATCCGAATCTCAGAGCGGTCAGAGGTTAAAGTCAGACCGGCAACATTAAAGGAAAGAAAGCCCGTCTGTTCGTCAGACACAGGCCCAAAGAGATGGCTGCCTGTCGCATCTTCACCAACCGCCTGAGCCAGAAAGGCAAGAGCCGGATGCGAATCCAAGGGCTGCAAGACCTTAGCTAGGCGAATAATGGCATTGATTCCTCGGGCAGCATCCTTGGCGTGCTTAGGCAAGCCGATAACCGTTACTTCTTCTGCCGTTCGCTCATATTCATAGCCTAAATCTTCCAGCCCTGTGACGACTGACTCTAGTAGGCTGCCTGAATAGGAAGCCTTGGCAGGAACGACATTAAAAGCTTGACCAGCTTCGAGCTCTAAAGTATCAGAGCCAGGTCCTTCTAGCTTAAGCTGCAGAAGCCCCTTCTCAGCATAGGTCAAAGGGAAAGGAAGAGTCTGGTGCAAAGCCAAGTGCAGCCTGCTCTTCTAGCTGGTTATACCTTCCCATACAGCGCCAAAGCGTCTCCTCATCTGTACCAAAGATAAAGCGAACCCGCTTTTTAAATTCCACTCCACTGTCCAGCAATGCTTTTACAGCATAAAGAGCGGCCATGGAAGGTCCCTTGTCGTCCTGCACCCCACGACCAAAAATCCAGCCATCTTTGACAGTGGCTTCAAAGGGCGGCGTCTGCCAGTCCGATTCATCACCTGATGGAACAACATCCAAATGACAGAGAACGGCCAGGAGCTGAGCTCCATGACCGATTTCTGCATATCCGTAATAACCTTTAGGGTCAAGGTAGGTTGTAAAACCTAGCCCCCGACAGATTTCTAAAGTTTTTTCTAGTACATCTTGGATAGCTTGTCCAAAAGGTGTTCCATTTTGACCTTCCTTCAGTACTGAAGGATAAGAAACGATTGTTTTCAAAGATTCAAGAAAATCTTCTTTAACTTCTTCCGTTATAAAATTTTTCATGGAATCACCTCAGCTTCTAGCTTATAGAAACGGTAAGAAAGTTCCTAGGAGTAAGAGACCAATACTGATAGCAATGATAGCTACAATCAGCTTACCGATAAATTTCCACCAAGTTCCGATATTGATACGTCCGAGTGCCAAAGCCCCCATAACGATACCAGAAGTTGGAGCAACCAGGTTCAGCACACCTGAAGCAGACTGGTAAGCTGTGATGATCAAGCTTGCCTTGACATTGACAAATTCTCCCAACGGAGCCATGATTCCCATAGTCGCACTGGCCAGACCTGATGATGATGGGATAAGGAAGGACATTGGCAGGTAGAAAATGTAGGTCAAGACGATAAATACTTGTGATGACAGACCGCTGAGTCCTTGTTTACCCCAGTTGAGAATAGTGTCTGTAATCATACCGTCATTCATGATAACTTGGATACCACGAGCGATTGCTACGATTAGGGCTACGCTAAGCAGGTCAGCTGCACCGTTCATAAAGGCTGAGATAATCTTGTCTTCCTTGAGACCGTAAACAGCGCCAATCAAGATTCCCATGAAGGCAAAGAGCATAGCTCCTTCTGGGAAGTACCAAGTACCCAGTGCAGAAGTAGACGAACCAATAATCTTACCGAGTACTGGAAGACCTGTCAGCCAGGTATTGACATCCTTAAAGATAGTAATACCGAGATCTGTCCAAGGAATGAAACTCAATACCATAAGGACAAATGTCAAAATGAACAATACTAGACAAGTCTTTGTTTTTTGCTCAGTGTTGACTCAACAGATGAAGAAGTTTCAACGTTGAAGTGTTCAAATCTTCTTCGCGAGTACTGTAAACCAGTGACTTGGTCGGATCCTTTTGAATCTTATCCGCATAGCGATAAACAAACCAAGTACTGAGAGCTGTCATGACAAATAAGAAGATAAGACGAAGGGCAATCCCTTCACCGGTACCAACACCAGCAGTTGCTGAAGCGATACCAGTTGCAAATGGATTTAGTGTGGAAGCCAAACATCCGATTTGCGAACCAAGCAGGATAATAGCCACCCCAGTCAGACTGTCAAAACCAACCGCCATCATCACCGGCACCAAAAGCGGATAGAAGGCCATGGTTTCCTCACCCATACCATAGGTAGTACCACCGAGGGCAAAGAGAGGCATCAAGACAACAATCAGCATCTTTTCGCGACCCTTGTACTTCTTAACGATAGAGGCAATTCCCACATCCAAAGCGCCAGTTTCATTGACAACGCCAAGGAAACCACCAACCATGAGGATGAAGAAGGCAACATCTATCGCAGCAGTAGTTTCCTTAATCAAGGATCCTTCTTCTGGATGCGTACCCAGCATAGCACGAATCGGTGCCATCAGGACATCCCAAATCCCTTGTGGATTTTGTGGCTGAGGCTGATAAACACCTTTTACAAAAGCCCCTGCTGGGATAATCCAAGTCAGCACTGCCATAATGGCAATGATTATCAACAATACGGTGTAAGATGAAGGCATCTTAAACCCTTTTTTTGTTTTTTCACTCATTTGTATTCCCTCCTAAAAATTTTTTAACGAGGTTACGAACCTGCATTTCCCTGTATGAGCAAACAAGAAAACGCTTACTTTGTTTTTTTATTTTTACCATATTAACATTGAAAAGGCCAGTATTTTTGAAAATAATCAAAGATTTTCAGGAAAAGACTTGCAGCAGCGACAGAGCTCAGCTGCTATCGACTTTCAATCAGTTCTATGTCTAGCCTTTTTCAATAATCGTACCGCTCTCAGACTCAATCAGAGCGCCCAGATTTTCCAGAGATGTGATAACTGCTTTGCCTTCTGGACGGCCATTGACAAAGGCGATAGCTGCTTCTACTTTTGGAAGCATGCTGCCTGGTGCAAATTGTTCTTGCTTGATGTATTCTTCCAACTGAGCAACATTCACATGCTCCAATTTTGCTTGGTCTGGTTTGTTGTAGTTAACAAAGACATAGTCCACACCCGTCAAGACGATGAAGAGGTCTGCATCAACCAACTCTGCCAAGCGTTGAGAAGCAAAGTCCTTATCAATAACAGCTTCAACACCAGTAAGATGGCCATTGTCTTCCTTGATGACAGGAATCCCACCGCCACCCGCAGCTACCACTACTTGACCTTGATTCAAAAGCGTACGAATCGTCTCAATTTCCTTGATGTCTACTGGTTTTGGTGAAGCAACGACCTTACGCCAACCACGGCCAGCATCCTCTTTGAAAGTCGCTCCGCTCTTTTCAGCTTCCGCTTTTGCTTCTTCTTCTGAATAGAAAGGTCCGATTGGCTTGCTGAGGTTGACAAAGGCTGGATCGTTCTTATCCACCACTACTTGCGTCACAACAGAAGCGACATTCTTTTCAATACCTTCATCCAAGAGAGCATTTTGCAAAGCATTCTGCAGCCAGAAGCCGATACTGCCTTCTGTCATAGCCACAAGAGAGTCTAGTGGGAAAGCAGGATTCTTCTCAGAGTTCGCTGCCAACTGTTGCAGCAGCAAATTCCCTACCTGTGGACCATTTCCATGGGTAATGATAAGATCATCCCCTTTTTTAATCAATTTTCACCAAATGTTTAGCAGTTTCCACCAAGGCTTCCTGCTGTGCTTTCGCTGATGGGTCAGATGAAAGGATGGCGTTTCCTCCCAAGGCTACAACGATTTTACGATTTCCCATTAAATTCTCCTTAATTGCGCTCTAATGAATGCGCTTCCAATTTATTTTAGTAGATTTTTTAATTTTCAATAAGAAAATGAGCATTTCTTATCATATAAAAGAGGGCCGGACTAAAGCTATTAGTCGCAGCCCTCATAGCTGTTGGTAGACGGTTTCTTAGGTAAGATTATACTTTTGGAATGTAGAGGTTTCCAAGAGTTGCAGCCATAACCGCTTTGATTGTGTGCATACGGTTTTCTGCTTGGTCGAAAATGACGAGCATATTTGCTGCGGAAGACTTCGTCTGTTACTTCCATTTCCTCTACGCCGAATTTTTCAGCGACATCTTTACCGTAAACAGTATTTGTATCGTGGAATGCTGGTAAGCAGTGCAAGAAAATCAAGTTTTCATTATCAGCCTTCTTCACCAAATCCATGTTTACTTGGTAAGGTTTGAGGAGGGCAACGCGTTCTGCAAACTTGTCTTCTTCACCCATAGATACCCAAACGTCTGTGTAAAGAACATCAGCACCTTTAACTGCTTCGTCAGCATCTTCAGTGATGAGGATACGTGCGCCGCTTTCTTTCGCAAAGCCTTCTGCCAATTCAACGATTTCTTTTTCTGGGAAGAGTTCTTTTGGTGAGAAGATGTGAACGTTGACGCCAAGGATAGCTCCTGTTACCAGCAAGCTGTTGGCAACGTTGTTACGTCCATCACCACAGTATACCAATGTCAAGCCTTCCAGACGGCCAAAGTTTTCTTGAACAGTCAAGTAGTCAGCCAACATTTGAGTTGGGTGCCATTCGTCAGTCAGACCATTCCATACTGGAACACCTGAGAATTCTGCCAATTCTTCTACCATGCGTTGGCTAAAGCCGCGGAATTCAATCCCGTCAAACATACGGCCCAAAACTTTAGCAGTATCTTCTGTAGATTCTTTCTTGCCAAGCTGGATATCGTTAGCACCAAGGTATTCTGGATGTGCTCCCTAGGTCAATAGCTGCTGTTGTAAAAGCTGCACGAGTACGAGTAGATGTTTTTTCAAACAAGAGAGCGATATTCTTGCCAGCAAGATAGTGGTGTTGAATATTGCGTTTTTTCAAATCTTTCAAGTGAGCTGAAAGACCGATAAGGTATTCTAACTCAGCACGGCTAAAGTCTTTTTCTGCTAAGAAGCTACGTCCTTGGAATACTGAATGTGTCATTCTATTATTTCCTCTTTCTTTTCTTTATGTATTTGTTAGCACTTGTATGCTTAAATTTCTTCACGTTCAAACGGCATAGACATACAGCGTGGTCCACCACGACCGCGAACCAATTCACTTCCGCGGATCTTGATCAAACGCAAGCCGTATTCTTCCAAAATCTTGTTAGTAACTGTATTACGATCATACACCACTACCACACCAGGTGCAATAGTCAAGGTGTTAGAACCGTCGTTCCACTGCTCACGCGCAGCAGCTACAATATTGCCACCGCCACAGCGAATCAGGTGAACTTTTTCCACACCAAGGTTTTCTGCCAAGATTTCTGCCAAATCACCTTTTTCTTCAACAATCTTAAGTTTGTCATCAACATAAGTCACAGAGTAAACGCGAAGATCGCCTTCGATTTCTGGGTGAATCGTGAACTTGTCATAGTCAACCATAGTGAAGACAGTGTCTAAGTGCATGAATTTACGGTTGTTGGCAAATTCAAAAGCCAAAACTTTCTTGAAGCCAACATTTTTCTTGAAGATATTGACCAAGAGTTTTTCGATAGAAGCTGCGTCTGTACGTTGTGAAATACCAACTGCCAGCACATCTTTTGACAGAACCAACTCGTCCCCACCTTCGATACGTGTATCTTCTTCACGGTTGTAAACAAGTTCAACATTTCCACCGTATACTGGGTGATGTTTGAAGATGTATTTTACCATAAAGAGTTTCACGATTACGAGTGTCTGCATACATGTGATTGAGCGATACAGCATTACCAATTGTAGCAAATGGGTCACGAGTGAAGTAAAGGTTTGGCATTGGATCAATAGCAAATGGATAATCAGATTCTACCAAGTCCGTCAAGCCTTTTGCTTCTTCAGGAATTTCTGGCAATTCAACTTTTTTTGAACCCCTGCCATCGTTTTTTTCAACCAACTCTCGGTTATCTTTTGATACCATGGAGCAGTTCACGAATAGCCTTCTTGGTTTCACGGCCACGAATATTGGCTTCTTCCAGATATTCTTCGATGAATTGCTCACGGATTTCTGGAGAAGTCAGTGACTCAGCAGCCAGCTGCTCAAGATAGAGCACCTCAACTCCTTCATTGCGAAGCGCTTGAGCAAAGTTATCATGTTCTTTTTGTGCATCTTCCAAGAAAGGAATATCATCAAAAAGAAGACGTTCTAAATAGTCCGGCTGCAAGTTTTCCAACTCCTTGCCAGGACGGTGCAACATAACTTTTTTCAGTTTTCCAATTTCTGAGAAAACATGAATTGGATGTGTAGACATCTACTATCCTCCTTTTTCTTTGCGGTTTAGGTTTTTCTAAGCCCGTTTACATGTACTATTCTAGCATTTAATGCTACCGCTTTCAAGAAAAAGCCTACATTACAAATGCCAAATCCTTTGCTTTTTTCTATTTTTATTTTTATAATATTCTTCTTTAAAGCGTTTTTCTTTGGATATTTTACGCATTATATTATTTTTGTGAATATTTATTTTTTTAAAATAAAAATCAGTACATGGTTAATATTAGAATATTTTGAATTTATTATCAAAAAGAAGCCAATCAGAACCGATTAGCTTCCAGCAAGGTATTTCATGAAAATACTCTTTCTCTTTAAAAGTTAATTTTTTATGTTGGTATTCAATCCGACCTTCATCTAAGAGCTTTTTCAGAACTTGATTGACCGTTTCCCGAGTCGTGGCTCCTAGTTTTGCCAGCTCTTTCATGCTGATAGGAAAGGGCAGGCTATCTCTACCTTGCACAAATCCATGCAGAGCAGAGACAGAGACTGAACCACACGCTCGCTGGCACTGGCTGCTACGACATTGCGCAATCTCAAGTTCCTGAAATTCCAGAATTTGCGACAGCCGCTTGGTAATAAACAAAAGCTGATCCACACTCTTCTTAGAATATTCTTCAAACAAATCAATAGGAATGGAGAAATATTCGACATTGGTGACAGCGCTGGCTGTGTAATGATAGCGCTCATCAAAAAACATACCTCCATAGGGGAAAACACTGTTTTTCTTGACATAATCCATATAAGAAAATGTGTCTGTCGAATCATACTGCTCAATCCGCACATAGCCTTGAGACAAGAGGAAAAGACGCTCACGCCGATCTCCTGCAAAAAAGATAATTTGTCCCTTTTGGAATCTTGCGATACTGAATCTCCACTGCTAATTTATCGAAAAGCTCCACTGGCAGATTGACAAAGGCAGGGTGCTGCCGGATAAATTGATAATGCTCCTTGGTAATCATGATAACCCTTTTATTTGATACTTGATACCATTATAGCATAAATCCGCTTACAAATAGAAAATGCTGACTATAAAAGTAAGAAATCCTAACAAAACAAAGAGGTGTGCCCATTTTCTATTCATGGAATTTCTGTCAGCTTGTACTTTTTTGGGCAAGTAATTGCCTACAATTATGAAAACCAAAGCAACTAGCATAGTTGCTATTTTACGCACATCAAAACTCTCATTTAAACCCCGATAAATGGTAGCTAGATACAGCGAAACAAAGGTAAAAGGAAATATCCAGCGAATAAGGTGCTTAAAGGTTCTATTTAAGATATCTTTGGCAATGGTTGATCCAGTAAATCATAACTTCTAGCAGCATCATGACAATTGGAAAAGCCGAAACTACTAAAAACTTAGGTAAAAAAGCATTTCCTTCTCCAGATAAGTCAAAGTGAATAGCCAAGTTTTCTGGTAATGTTTGATAGACCCAGATGGCATATAAAACTGGCAAGAGCATGACGCCAAGCGCCCAACCTAATTCTTGTAAACTATTTTTTTTCATTTTCGTTTCCTCCTCCAAGAGATTGAAACCAGACAAGAATTTCTTCAAAAACCGTGACATCTAAGCTGTAATAAATAAAGTTCTTCTGCTTTTCTTCTATGAGCAGACCGGCTTTCTTTAGCTGAGAGAGGTGGTAGGATACCGTCGCAGGAGTCAGCTCAAAAGCTTGAGCAATTTCCCCTGCAGACTTCGGACCATGCTTGAGCATTTCCAGAATCCCCCTTCGAACTGGGTCAGCTAGAGCTTTAAGCGTTTGACTGATCCCCATGATTGAACCTTTCTTTCAGGTAAACTTTCAAGATTTTCTTGGTCAGAAAGACTAGTGCCACTACTTCTACCAAGAGCAGAGCTTCAACTGCAAGTGGCGGAAGAAACGCCTACCTGAGCCAGAGCAGGCGCTAAGTCAATCAGGGCGTGAAGTCCCAGAGCGGCTAAAAAATACACTGGAGCCTTCTCCTTGACCGCCTTCCAAACCCAGAAAGTCAGCAAAATTTGGATGAGAATAGCCAAGATCCGTTCAAGAGCCAAAAGATAGATGCTGCCAGCGCTCATGGAACGGACATTGTCAATAACTGCTTGAGGAATTTGAGCCAGCGTCTGGGCATTCCCCTGAGTCACTACTTGAGCTATAACCCAAAAGTTTAAGAGACTGACAATACCAACAAACAAAGCCTCAATACCACCATGCCCCAAGCCATAGGCTACACCATCCCTAAAGGTCAGTGGGCGCTTCTTTCTGCAGCCAGTAAAAGATGACCCAGCGGGCTGTTTCTTCAAAAATAGCTGCCGCAGCAATACCATAAAGGACATATAGCCAAGGATTTTCCGTCTGCAAAGCGATAGTCCCATCAGCCTGAGGCTGTAAGACGATACGGTGCAAAGATATTTTCCAGAACCTGACTAGACAGATAAAAGCCAACTCCCCCTAAAAGAAAGACTAATAGAGAAATGTGCTTGGTCTTTTTAAAATAAACCAAAGGAACAAGGACTGCTCCCTTAAAATCAGCAGCATAGCAATCAAGATATGAATGGAAATCATCGTTTTTCTCCTGAACTGTTTAGATTTTTTTCTAAATAGATTATACATCTTTCCTTTCTTTCTGTCAAATCTATTTTGGTTTTTTTCTAAATAGCTATCAAAAAAATCTAGCCTGTCTAGACTAGATTGCTCTTAGTTCATATTAACCCGATGCCATTCATTGATGACGTAGGCTAACTGACCAACTTGCTCAATTCCGACACCACTGATCTCATCACTGGCCTCGGTGCTACCACCTAAATAAGCCGTATAGAGAGCTATAATATAGGGCTTCTCTTCCATGACTAATGCATCCACATTGAGCGCCTCACGAACATATCCAGGCTTTTGATAGATGGTAATGTCACGCAGATAGCGCTTATAGTATTCACCTGGGAAGGATTCGCCAATATAATAAAGGATATCCTTGTACTTTTCCTGATTTTTAGACAAATACTCAAGGACCTGAATATAGTAGTCCGTCGTGGTCTTATTATTCTCACGGCTGATCGTCTTAATATCAGCCTTGGACTGACCGTAGCGACTAAACATATCATAGGCCTTTTCCATGCCGCCTAGACGCTCTGCTAAAGCGTAGGCTGGAGTATTTTCAGAATAAACCAAGGAATATTCCTGCATGTCTGATATTCTCATAGCACCGTTGAAAGCACCGACATAGTTATCATGCTCGCCCCTATATTCATAGTTTGTATTGGTAATATCAAACCGCTCGTCCATAGAAAGTTTGCCGGCAGCAACCTCGTCTACTACCAGCATATTGAGAGGGAGCTTGTAGGTCGATCCCGCAGTCATAGGCTGGGTATCATTCATTGCAAAGGTCTTGCCAGTCGTCAAATCCTTATATGAAAATGCAACCTGGGAGGGTTCAATTCCCATTTCAGTCATATAAGCCTGAATGACCTGAGTCAAATCCAAATTTGCATAGTCAAATCGAAGTCCTAAAGCATCCATAGTCGGGCCGTCCGCCTCCATGACCTTCTGCTTCTCCTCTGGACTTTTTTCAACAGGCTTCGGCTTTTCTTCAACTGGTTTGGAATCAGGCTTGACTTTCTCTTCTTCCTGTTCTTGCTCGCCAGACTTTGCAAGTTGGGCAGCCTCTTGTGCTTTCTTTTCAATAGCCTTATTTCGTTGGGTTATAAAAAGGAAGATGAAGCCCAGCAGACAAAGACAAGAAAGGACAGCTACGATAATCGTTACAATTTTTTTACTCAAAACATTTCTCCTAGCATTTGTATTATAAAAAATTATGAGGAAAATAACAAGTGAAACCCAGAAAAAAGGCATTTTAAGCATTAAAAAAGGCAAATCTTTAATCGATTCGCCTTTTTATATATAGAAACTGCCTATTTATTTCGCAGCTGCGTAAAGTTGGTCAACCTTTTTCCAGTTAATAACTGAGAAGAAAGCTTGAATGTAATTCGGACGAAGATTGCGGTATTTCACATAGTAAGCATGTTCCCAAACATCCAGTCCTAAGATTGGAGTTTTACCTTCTGAAATAGGAGTATCCTGATTTGCTGTTGAGGTCACTTCCAACTTGCCTTCTTTATTGACAACCAACCAAGCCCAGCCAGAACCAAAACGAGTTGTAGCCGCTGCAGTGAAAGCCGCTTTAAAGTCTTCAAATGATCCAAAAGTAGCTTCAATATCTGCTGCCAACTCTGCAGATGGTGATGTTTCTGCTGGTGTCATCAATTCCCAGAAAAGAGCGTGGTTAAGATGACCACCACCGTTGTTGATAACCGCCTGACGGATATCAGCTGGAATAGACTCCACATCAGCCAATAATTTTTCCAAGTCTTCACCGATTTCAGGATGTTTTTCAAGCGCAGCATTAACATTCGTTACATAGGTATTGTGATGCTTGTCATGATGCAAGTGCATTGTTTCTTCATCAATGTAAGGCTCCAAAGCATCGTAAGCGTAAGGAAGATCAGGTAAGATAATTGCCATTTGATAGACCTCTTTTTCTATATGATTATAAAAATGATAACGCAATCATTAGAATTTTTCAACTATTTTGCTTGTAGCTCACCCGTCGCAATCTTGAGCAGAGCCAAATCAAACAGGTAATCTTTATCATACAGCCCTGACTTAATCTGATAATCTGTTTCGATTAGACAGGCCATAGTCTTTTTAAGAAAGGCTAAACTCAGTGAGCGAGCATCCTTTAAGGCAAACTTGACTTGATAAGGATTGACTTTGCGGCCTAGATAGTCTGACAAATCAGACACAATCTGACTCTCAGCTCTGCCATTTTCTGCTAAAACCTTAACCTGCGTAAAGATACGAAACTGCCCCAGCATAATGGCAATAAGCTTGATTTCATCCTCACCTTGAAGAGTCAAATCTCGTACCAAACTTCTGGCTTCATCAATCTTCTGCTGCAAAATCAGCTGGGTCAGGTCAAAAATATTGTCCTGAAGGGTCTTGGGAATGGCCTCAGCAATGTCTTCTAAACCAATCTGACCAGACTCTTTATATCCTTTCAGAAAGGCTAAATTTTTACTGACTTCACTGAACTGAAAACCTGATTTCAGCAGCAACTGATCGAAAGCTGTCGGAGCAAATTGTAATCCTTCTGCCTGCGCTTCCTTGCTGAAATAAGCCCGTAGATCTGCTTCCTTGAGTTCTGCAGCTTCAAAAATTTTCCCATCCCGTTTCAGCAGTTTGACCAGACGGCGCTTGCTATCCAGTTTGCCTTCTGCAAAGATAACCAGACGAGTCGTATCTGCTGGATTTTCCAGATAATTTTCGAAAGATTTGAGTTCTTCATCAGTCAGATACCGCTTCTTGGCTGTTGTCAAATCAGCAAAATGGTCCAAAATCACGATTTTTTCATCCGTAAAAAAAGGCAGACTGACCAAGTCCAACTCCACATCCTGATAGTTTGCTTCTTTCATATCGAAAAAAATAGCAGTGTTCAAATCACCCGGTTGAAACTGAATCTGGCGGAGAAACTGCTCCTTCAACAACTCAAACTGTCCCCAAGTCATCCCCAGCCAAAATGGTCAAAGCAGGAAGATTGCTTGGCGTGATTTTTTTAATTTCCTCAATAGCTAACACAGAAAGTCTCCCCTGCTTTATATTTCTTGTCAATTTTTTTCATGTATTGATTGTAACAAAAAAGAGTCGGAAAGTCTGCTATTTTCTTTGCAAATAAAATCTAATTTTTGAGTATATCTGCTATATAAATATGAAACTGTCATTGGCTTCATTTTTCTTTGTTATGAAAAGCAATCAATGCCTCGTTCTGTTAAAACTTTTCTGCGAGCGACAGAGCAAAAAGAGCTGGAAAAATTCCAACTCTTTCTTTATTTATTCATGGTTTTCAGTTGCATCCTCTACACTGTTTTCAACTGGTGTAGAAGGTTGCTCCTCTTGAATTGGTGAAACAAAAGGATTATCCTCAACAGGTGCCTGAGTTCCAAAATCTTGAGGTGTTGACTGCTCAGGTGTTTCAGCAGTAAATGGATTTTGAACTGGTTCTGCTTGCTCCACTGCCTGGCTTTGATCAGAAACAGGTTGTTGTGGCTGTTGACCAAACTGCTGATCTTGGAAGCCACCTTGCTGTGGCTGTTGGCCAAATGGTTGGTTTTGGACTGGTTGCTGTGGTTGTTGACCAAACTGTTGGCCTTGGAAACCACCTTGTTGCGGCTGTTGACCAAACTGTTGATTTTGAACTGGTTGTTGTGGTTGTTGACCAAATGATTGGTTTTGGACAGGTTGCTGTGGTTGTTGACCAAATTGCTGACCTTGGAAACCACCTTGCTGTGGCTGTTGGCCAAACTGTTGATTTTGAACAGGTTGTTGTGACTGACCAAACTGTTGTCCTTGGAAACCGCCTTGCTGTGGCTGTTGGCCAAACTGCTGACCTTGGAAACCGCCTTGTTGTGGTTGTTTTTCATAGTTCAAACCTTGATTGTATGGCTGTTGGCCAAACTGTTGTCCTTGGAAGTTTTGCTGACCATATGAATTTCCAACCATTTCAGGCTTAGATCCTTGACAAAGCAAAACAATCAAAGCAATACTACATGGAAGAGATACTATTCCTGCAATAATATTTAGAACTGGAATAAATGATAGTAAAAAAGGACCAACATACAAGAAAAGAAAAGCCCAATGATAACCAGCATCACGTAAACGACGGACAATGATAGCCAAATTAGGTACAAAAGTTGCCAGAGCATAGAGAATTAAGATGAAAATAAAGATTACAGCGAATCCTGCTCCAGCCAAGATTGCTGATGGATCTGATTCATATCCATAAGTTGAGTCTTGAACTGCTGCTGAAAGAATACTTCCAAAAGCAGATGCCCAAAAAATGATAAATAGCGGTGCAGTAACAATAACATGGCATAAAACTACCCACCAATAGTCTGACCGGCTAGACCGGCTTGAAAAATCAGCATAGTGTGTCCAGAATTTTTTATATGCAGCAAACATAAAATTCTCCTCTATAATTTTTTATACCCATTATCTTATCACAAATGCATAAATAAATCAATATGACTTCCTGACTGAAGCTACATGGACATGAGAAAAAAGTATCAGTTGGCATCTTCAGTCTAGATATCAGCGAACCGTTTCAATCCTCCAGGAATTCCAACCAATCAAACGAATGGCCCCCTGCTGGTCAGTTCGATAGATGGTTGTATTAAACTTCTCAAATCTTTGCAAAGTTTCCTGATGCGGATGTCGATAACGATTATTCTGGCCAGCTGATATCAAGGCCAGTTTCGGCTGAATTTGCTCTAAAAACTCTGGACTGGAAGAGCCTTTGGAGCCATGGTGTCCTGCTTTTAAGACATCTGCTTTCAGCTGAGGGAATCGCTGCAGCAGTTCAATTTCTCCCTGCCTTTCCAAATCACCTGTAAACAAAAATTTTGTCTGAAAGAACTCCCCGTAGAGTACAATCGAATCATCATTTCCACCGTCGCCTGTCCCACTAGGATAGAGAACCTGCAAAGCTGAGTCAAATACCGGAATCTCATCTCCCACTTCTACGACATGGACAGAACTTTCTATCTGCTCCAGCTTTTGAACAAAATCAGGCTGAGTGAGACTTCCTTTGGAAACATAGATTTCCTTGATGGAAAAATGCTTAGCTACCTCCAGCATATCTCCCATGTGATCGGTATCGGTATGAGTCAGGACCAATACATCCAGACTAGCAACACCACGACTTTTGAGATAGGGAATTAAGGTCTTTTCTGCATTGGATGAAGTCTGTCGCTCCTGCCAAGCCTCTTTCTTTCCTATCTCGACTCGTCCCCCAACGTCAATCAAATCGTCCTGCCCTGCCATTCCCGGAGAAAAATGCTATCTCCCTGACCAATATCCACTACTGTAATCTCATTTTGCAGCGGATGCTTTGTTAGGAAAAATAAGAGAAGAGCAAGCAAACTAAAAGATAAAAGCCAGCTTTTCTTTCTCCGAAAGTCATAGATTAAAGCCAAAACCAAAAGCAAAGCGAACAGTAACCAGAGGTTGGGCTTCCCAAAAATCAAAGGGCGCGGAGCAAAATCAGCTACCCAACGAATCACATCTTCAAGTAACTCAAAGAAGAAATTGACTTGAGTGATTTTTAAAAGTGGTGACAAAATAAAAATGAGGGTTAACCCTGGTAGCATCAGCAGGTCAAAGAGTAGTGAAAATAAAAAAGTTAAAATCACGGACCAAGGCTGAAATTCTGCAAAGTAGTAGATTAGTATAGGCAAAATCCCCAATGAAATAGTCAGACTTTCCGCTAAAAGCTTACGAATCGGCGGTAACTTTTCAAAATCCATCATAGAAATCAAAAAGGCATAGGCGCAGGACAAGACACCGCCTGCTGTCAGAAGAAAATTGGGCATGATGATAAAGAGAATCATCAGTGTCAGGGCAAAATTATCCATCTTGGTCAATCCTTGCTGGGCCAACAACTTCTGAACTAAGCTTCTGACGACAGAAACAGAAAAGCCTGTGAGTCCAGCATAGATAAATGAAAAAGGCAGCTGCAAAGCATTTACTGTCTCCCTCTTCATCCCCAAACGTAGAAGAATTCTGCGAAAACCATCCAAAAAGAAACCTACCTGCATACCAGACAAGGCAAACAAATGGATGATGCCCAAGCTAGAATACAGGTCACTCATTTCCGCAAACTCCGTATCTAAGTCACCAAACAAGAGTCCTGTCATGTAATGGCTCATTGGACTAGGAAAATTACTTCGAATATAGACCAGCGCTTTTCTGCGCCAGACAGACAGCCAATCCAGTGGATTCAGGCTGGAAATTGGTCTTAGTGACTGAATCTTATTGATTTTTAAGGTACGGTAAATTCCCTGACTCTTTAAATAAGCCTGATAGTCAAAGCCCGAAAAATTTCGTTGTTGCTGGGCCTGTTCAAACTCTCCTTCAATATCAAGTACGACCAAATCTGTCAGTTGCTGAAAAACTTTCTTTTCACCGGCTGATTTGATCTTGTAGAAGACCTGATAAAGTCGACCATCCGTTCGCCCTCGAAAGGATAGGGAATCTCCATTGACTTTGATTGTATCTGGCAAGACTTTAACCGAGCTAGCTGACGGAGCTTCCTGCCTAAAGGCCTGCTCTGCCATTTCCCGACGAAGCAAGAAAAAGAGGACAAAAAGGGACAGGAATGCCAAGGCAGCTAGACTTTTTTTGAGGGGATAGCTGAAAAAGAGACGAAGCAGAAGGACACCCAGCCCAAAATAAGCCAAAGAACTGCCAGAATAGACTGCAAAATAGGCCCATACAAGGATGAAAGCCAGATAGATAGGGGTGAGGGGTAACTTTTTAATCCACTGTGACATATTCTTTCAGCTTTTCTAAGGTCTTATCTCCAATACCTGACACCTTTTTCAGATCATCTACTGACTTGAAACGGCCACTGCTTTCGCGGTAGGCGATGATGTCAGAAGCTCGCTTTTGTCCAATACCTGAGATGGTCTGCAATTCAGCCTCTGTCGCAGTATTTAGATTGACCTTGTCCGACTTTCCACCGCTAGCACCAGCAGAATCAGAAGCTCCTGCTTGATGCTGGCCAGTCTGTGTGACATCAGCTCCTTCTTCACCAATCTTTGCCACATAGACTACTGCTTCATCCGTTAATTTTTGTGCCTGATTGATGGACTTAGCCTCGGCGTCTGCTGTCAATCCGCCAGCTTTTTGGATGGCTTCATGGACTCTCGCTCCTGCTCTCAGCTCATAGACACCAGGATTCTTGACTGCTCCCTTAATATCCACAGTGACTTGCCCACTCTCCTCTTCGTCCGCCTTGGCCTTAGAGACAATCTTTTCGCTTTCTTCATCAGCTGAGCTGGATGAGGAAGTTACATCTTGGCTCAAGGCGGCTACCTGATTTTGCGGCTGGTGATTTCCCTTGATGAGGAAAAAAGCACCTAGCACAGCGCCAACTACTGCTAGACCAACAAAGAGCTTGTATTCTTTCAGCTTTTCAATGATTTCTTCAAGCATATTTTTCTCCTTTGTCTTTTTATTCGTAAAAAATTCAAAAAAATAAAACAAGCCGAGAATATTTTCAGCTTGTCATATTTTAAAATCTTTATTTTACAAGTAGTCGTATAGATAGAAGGGTCATTGATGAAAATAGGAGCTGTAATATCAGTCTGCTTTGCTTATCCTGTATATCCAAGCTTCTAACTATGAGCTCTGCTATGTAAAAAAGCCAGATTTGCCAAAAGAAAAGCCATCACTAGCACACTTAGAATCAGAAGCAGCGGCCAAGAAATCGACTGCTTGCATAGATAAAGGACCAAGACTAAGATGAGTATAGGAAAAGTCGTCAAAGCTGTGAAGCCGCCCGGTACCCAGCGACGAAAGCGAAACACTTGCATGATATGGCCCAGCAGATGGAGAGTATGACAGAAGCCAATAGCCAGAGCCAGCTCGGGAATGCGAAATAGAATGGCAAGTAACAAAAGGATAAAAGCCAGTAGAAATTCCTCTGCAATCATCAGAGCAATACTTTCAGCAGAAAGATAACTTCCTCTCCTAGAAATGAACATCTCCTTTTGATAGTCTTGATGGTCTTGATTCTGAGAAATCCAAGGCCGAATCAGGATAATCTCATCAAACTCGTGCAGCATAAACAGTGATAAGGTTACAAAAGATAAAAATGCAAGAGACATGGCATCCTCCTTATAAAACATACCAACATTATAACTCACTTGCATACAAAAATCAGCTCCCAAGCAAGATTGCTCAGCAAGCTGATTAGTATCTTATTTTCTATGCTTATCTGGATCCCAGACAAAGCTAGCAAAAAAGCTGAAAATGATGGTCAAAATTCCAATCAAAATAGCAGGAATAAAGACAAAGGCACGTAAAATCCGTAAGAAAATATTGCCTTTCTTTTGTGTCTGGTAAGGTGCTACTTCAGCATCCAGACGGTCAAACTCAGCATGAACACGGCGAGCCACTTCCTCAACTCCCTCATCATTCATCTTCTTAATGTCTGAAATATCAATTGGATTACCAAAATTCATGTCCACGCGCTCCCCAGCTGCCAAGCCTTTGAGGCTCATGGGACCAGCGTAGACCACTGGCATGATACGGACCTTAGCCATCTTAGCAATCACTGCCACTCCTCCCTTGACATCCGTAGAATGGCGGCTACCGCTTGGGAACATAATCAGTGAGCGATTGCTCTTTTTCAGCATATTGACAGGATATTTGATAGCTGACGGACCAGGATTTTCCCGGTCGATAGGAAAAGCACCGCACATGCGAATCCACCAGCCGAACACCCGATTTTCAAAGAGCTGTTTCTTGGCCATGAAAATGAACTGCTTGGGCTTGGTCGCAAAAGCCATGTAAACTGGATCCCACCATGTTCGGTGAGGGGCCACCAAGATATAATTTTCATCTTTTGAAGGAATCTTTTCTTTATTGTGGTAATGCGCATTGCCGTTTAAGGTCCACAGGATAAAAATCACTAAACCTCGCAAATAAGTATAAAACATAAACTCTCCTTATTTCAAACTGTGATTGTACTTGAAATTTATTACATCCTTTCTCATTATACCCTATACCCTTATAGTCTGCAATATTTTTCCAAACTTTGGCTGTAACAGCTGATTCTGATAGCCATTTCCATAAAAAAATGGTATCATTAATCTCATGAACAAGAAAGAATTAATTGGTTTAAACCAAACCCAAGTAGATGAAAAGATTTCGCAGGGCCTGACCAACGATTTTATAAGTGACACCAGTACTAGTAACTGGCAAATCGTTAAGCGGAATGTTTTCACCCTTTTTAATGCCCTTAACTTTGTTATTGCTCTAGCCTTGGTCTCTGTCCAAGCCTGGAGCAATCTGGTCTTCTTCGCAGTAATCAGCTTTAACGCCGTCACTGGTATTATTACGGAACTGCGAGCCAAACACATGATTGATAAGCTCAATCTGGTCAGCCGAGAGCTGGTCACAGTCATCCGCGACGGCCAGGAAGTCAAGATTCAGCCAGAAGAAATTGTACTGGGTGACCTAATCAAGCTGTCAGCCGGCGAGCAAATTCCCAGTGATGCTCGTGTAGTAGAGGGTGTTGCCGAGGCCAATGAAGCCATGCTGACAGGTGAGAGTGACTTGGTTCTCAAGGAAGAAGGCGCTGAGCTGCTGTCTGGTAGCTTTCTGGCTAGTGGGCAGATCTATGCTGAGGTACACCATGTCGGCGCAGATAACTATGCCAACAAGCTCATGACTGAGGCTAAAACCCTCAAGCCTATCAACTCGCGCATTCTATACAATCTTGCGAAAATTTCCCGCTTTACTGGAAAAATCATCATTCCTTTCGGATTGGCTCTCTTCTTTGAAGCCCTGATGATAAAGGGATTGCCTGTCAAAAACTCTGTCATTACCAGCTCGACAGCTCTTTTGGGTATGCTGCCTAAGGGAATCGCCCTGCTGACAGTCACGTCACTCCTGACAGCTGTCATCAAGCTAGGTATGCGCAAGGTTCTTGTTCAGGAAATGTATTCTGTTGAAACTCTGGCTCGGGTGGATACTCTCTGCCTGGACAAGACCGGTACAATTACCCAAGGTAAGATGACTGTTGAAGCCTTGCATAGCCTGTCAGATAAGTTTTCTGATGAGACCGTCGGTCAAATCTTAGCAGCCTACATCCAAACCAGCGAGGATAATAACCCAACTGCTCAGGCTATCCGCAAGGGATACGGCCATTTAGAACACACCTATACTAGCGACAATGTCATCCCATTTTCTAGTGACCGAAAATGGGGCGCTATGCATTTATCAAGTGTCGGAACTATCTTTCTGGGAGCGCCCGAAATGCTGCTGGACAGCAATCCTGCAGCGGTTGGAGATGCTCAAAAACGCGGTTCACGGGTTTTAGTACTAGCCCACAGCGACCAAGTGCTAGACAAACACAGCATCCAACTGCCTGAAGATATGACTGCTCTGGCTGTTCTGGAAATCACTGATCCTATTCGGGAGGGAGCGGCCGAGACACTAGACTACCTGCGTTCTCAGGATGTTGATCTGAAAATCATCTCTGGTGACAATCCTGTGACTGTTTCCCATATCGCGAGCCAAGCTGGATTTGCCAACTACGACAGCTACATCGACTGCTCTAAAATCAGCGATCAAGAACTGGTTGAGCAGGCCGAAGAAACAGCCATCTTTGGCCGTGTTTCTCCCCATCAGAAGAAGCTGCTCATCCAGACTCTTAAGGCCGCTGGTCGGACAACAGCCATGACCGGAGATGGGGTTAATGATATCTTAGCCTTGCGTGAAGCAGACTGCTCCATCGTCATGGCGGAGGGCGACCCCGCAACTCGGCAAATTGCCAACTTGGTCCTTCTTAACTCCGACTTTAACGATGTCCCTGAGATTCTTTTTGAAGGCCGCCGAGTCGTTAACAACATCGGCCGGATTGCTCCGATTTTCTTCATCAAGACGATCTATTCCTTTATCCTGGCTATCATCTGTATCGCCAGTATCCTGCTCGGAAAACCTGAATACCTCTTGATTTTCCCATTCATCCCGATTCAGATCACCTTGATTGACCAGTTTGTCGAAGGTTTCCCACCCTTTGTCCTCACCTTTGAGCGCAATATTAAGCCGGTTGAAAAGCACTTCCTCAAACGCTCCCTGCAGCTAGCTCTGCCAAGCTCCCTCATGATTGTCTTCAGCGTGCTATTTGTTCGCATCTGGGGCAGCAGCCATGGCTGGAGTGACATAGAAATGTCCACCCTGACCTACTACTTGCTAGGCAGCATCAGCTTCCTGTCCGTCATCAGGGCCTGTCTGCCACTCAACCTCTGGCGCAGCCTGCTCATTATCTTCTCTGTCTTTGGCTTCTATCTATCAGCCTTTGTCCTGCAGCACCTTTTGGAAATTGCAACGCTGACAGCCGCAACTTTGCCAGTCTATCTGATTCTCATGGTCGTTTTCGGACTTGTCTTTGTTGCCTGCACCATCAAGCAGAAATACAGATTTGATTAAGAGCTAGCTAAAAAAGATTGTCATTTAAGCTCATGAAAACATGCGAGAGCCTTCGCATGTTTTTTAATTGTGCAAAAACTTCCCATATCCCTTTGGAATCCTTGCTAAATCATGCTATAATTGACTTATGAACGAAGCAAAACTAAAAGACGGAGAACGAGTCAACCAGCTCTTTTCGACGGATGTCAAGATTATTCAAAATAGTGAGGTCTTCAGCTATTCGGTAGACAGCGTGTTGCTTTCCCGCTTTCCCAAACTGCCCCAGCGGGGGTTGATTGTCGATCTCTGTGCTGGAAATGGGGCTGTCGGACTTTTTGCCAGCACTCGCACCAAGGCTCAGATTCTCGCAGTCGAGATCCAGGAACGTCTGGCAGACATGGCCGAGCGCTCCATCGAGCTCAATGATTTGACTCAGCAAATGCAGGTCATTCAGGACGATCTGAAAAATCTAGGACGCTATATCACTGGCAGCAAGGTTGATATGATTCTCTGCAATCCGCCATATTTCAAAGGTTGACAAGCAATCCAATCTCAATGAAAGCCAGCACTACCTTTTTAGCCCGCCATGAAATCTCAACCAATCTGGAAGAGATTTGCAAGATTGCCCTAACGAGTCCTCAAATCTAATGGTCGGTTGGCTATGGTTCATCGACCAGAACGCTTTTTAGATATTTTTAGATACCATGCAAGCCCACAACCTGGCTCCCAAGCGCATCCAGTTTGTCTATCCAAAGTTGGGTAAAGAGGCCAATATGCTACTTATCGAAGCTATTAAAGATGGTTCCCGCGACGGTCTAAAAAAATCCTGCCCCTCTCTTTATTCACAATCAGGACGGCAGCTACACTCCGGAGATTCACGAGATTTACTATGGAAAATAAAGCATATATGTACGTGCTTGAATGCGGGGACGGCTCCCTCTATACTGGCTACACAACGAATGTCCAAGCCCGACTCAAAAAACATCAAGCTGGCAAAGGCGCCAAGTACACCCGCGCTCGGCTGCCAGTTACCTTACTTTACCAAGAAGAACACCCTAGCAAGCCGGCTGCCATGTCGGCTGAAGCACTTTTTAAAAAGAAAACTAGACAAGCCAAACTGGCTTACATCAAAGAAAGGACTCAAAATGCCTGAAATCCAGTTTAAAGGCCACTTTCATCATATCGAAATTTCCCCAGACAGCCAGCTCGATATCGGTCAAGATGTCATCTTCCAATCTTTTACCAGCCTCAATGTAGCCAGCGGCGCACAACTCAAGCTAGGAACCCGGGTTTTCTTTAACGATCACTGCACTGTCCGCTGTCAGCACTCTATCGAAATCGGCAAGGACACCATGTTTGGTGATGGCGTCCGTATTTTTGACCACAATCATCAGTATTCTAATTACCATATCGAGAAGATTGATTATAGTGTTGCGCCAGTCAAGATTGGAGCTAACTGCTGGATTGGGGCCAATACTGTGATTCTCAAAGGTGTGACCATTGGTGATAATGTCATCATTGGAGCCAACAGCTTGATTTTCCAGGATATTCCCAGCAACTCTATCGCTATGAGCAAGGAAGAGCTTATCATCAAGGAGCGTCCACAGGGCAATTTTCATGCCTTTACGCTGACAGCTTCTGATACTTTGGAACAGCTGGCCTATTTAGCAGAAAATCTGCCAGACCTGGAATTTCACATAGCTGCTAAGACCAATATTTCGCCTTACTTGGCTAGCTTTAAGGACTATCCTAATATCAACCTCTACACCAATATCCACCAGGATGACTTTATTGAGGATTTGCTCGATAGGGCAGATATTTACTTGGATATCAATCACTGGGGAGAGGTAGACCAGATTGTCCAAAGGGCTATCAGCAAGGGGAAGCCAGTTTTAGCTTTCAGCCAAACCGCCCACCAGCCTGAAGCAAATACTTTACTTTTCGAATTGGACCAACCCCAACAAATGGCTGATGAAATACGAAAATTAATGCAAGAAAAGTCTAGGACATAAACGTCCTAGACTTTCTTTTGCAGTCGATATGCATTTTATTAATTTTACTCACCAGCAATTCCATTTGGAATGATAACTTCCTTGAGTAACTGCTCTTCTTCCTTGATACGGACATAGAGGGTGATACAGTAGAGCGGGAAGAGGATAAAAAGAGCAAAGTAAGCATGACTGAGCAGTGCCAAGCCCACCAATTCTGGTACAACATTCAGGAAATAATTAGGATGTTTGACATTGCGAAAGAGCCAATGGTCAACAAACTTATGATCCTTAACCAGCATAAGCTTGATGGTCCAAACTGGTCCTAAAAGCTTGGCAACAAGGTAGAGCATAAACATAGAAAAGAGTAACAAGACAGCTCCCAGTAGGCTCACAAAGTCAAAAGCTGGCTTCTTCAGCAGCAATTCCAGAAAGCAAACCGCATAAAAAAGCATGTGCAGGTACTTCATGATATTTGAGTTTTTCACCCCGTACTCCATGCCTCCCTTGGCCAGAATATCCTGCTCATTCTGAGAGGATTTCCTCAAAAACACCAAACGAAAAAGCGACACAGCCACAAAAATCACTATATTGATTGTCATAAGACCTCCTAAAATTTAATAATACATTTTATTATATAAGGAATTCCGCAGCAAAGTCAAGACTGTTGTTTACAAAAATCGACCAAGATATAAAAAAGCTGCGACTAGAATTTCTAGACAAAATCCCAGTCACAGCATCTATAAATTATTCATTTGAGCCAGGTTTCTCTCATCGGTCAGACATCACAAAATTTCAACGTAGGTGCTGTATTTTTCCTTGACTTTCGGAGCGATATTGTCGTCCGTCACAACTGCACTGAGGTTGTCCAGCCGGTAAAAAGAGTAGAAAGAATAGCTGTCAAACTTGCTGTTATCGGCTACGATATATTTGCTGATGGCATTGTTAAGGATAATCGCGTCGCCGTTGCCTTCCTCTTCATTGCTGGTCGTAACATTATGACCGTCAATGCCATTCGCCCCGATAAAGGCCTTGGAAACCTTGATTTCTTTCAAAAGATTATTGGCAAACTGACCGACAAAGGTTTGAGTCTTAGCACGATAGCGGCCGCCAATCAGAATTAAATCTAAATTGGCTCTTTCTTTTAACTTTTCAAAAATTGGCAGCGAATTGGTGACAATGCTGATATTTTTGCCATCCAAATAGTCTCCGATAAAATCGGTTGTGGTGCCTGACCCAATAAAGACCGTATCCCCGTCAGCAATCAAATCCGCACATTTACGGGCAATCTGCTTCTTCTCCTCAACATTCAGCATTTGCTTTTCTGAGTGGGAAATCTCGTTGAGAGCATTTTTTACCTTCTTATGGGCTCCGCCATGAACACGGGTCAGCATGCCCTGCTTCTCCAAATCAATCAAATCTCGACGGATGGTCATATCCGTGACGCCCAGCATTTCTTTGAGATTTTTGACAGCAACCACACCTGTTTGATCCAGTTCTTGCAGAATGATTCTATGTCTACTTTCTTTCATTTTACATTCTCCTTTTGCTCCTGAATTTCTTACAGACTCACCTTCACCTTATTATACAACAGTTCCAGCATATAAACAAAGATTTGTGAATTTTTATTTTAAATGGCCGATATGTTGAATTT